>OJQY01000063.1_pt1 | contig 91550 bp, 65 predicted proteins | sample 1599091 | NCBI WGS metagenome assembly OJQY01 (sample SAMN03922524, study PRJEB24848) | human gut metagenome | isolation source: stool sample | host: Homo sapiens | place: Germany | collected 2010-02 | reverse complement strand
TTCTTCATAAAACTTTATATGTTTATTCAAAAGAGGGAAACCGTTTCGGCGGTTTTCCTCTTTTGCAATCACCTTTCCGCCGACTTAAGGGAACCCAGAGTTCCCTTAAGAATCCTTCGGGGGTGCTGTAGACGCTGTGGTCGCTCCTCGTTTTATATATCGATTGTAGAACAAAAACTACGGGACCGCTGTGCGCCGCGCCTTCGCGCGGAGTACTTCGCGGGATGAGTATTTTTTAACGCTGTAGAGCACTTCGCGGAGGTGGTATTTATACTTCATGACATAACTAGAAAGCAAAAGCCTTGCCGTAAATTCAACAAGTTGAAGAATAAAATCTTCACCTTGCATAATGCATGTGTTTTTTTATCTTTTCTGCCTTTTCACATAGCTTTATTTCCTTTAAAAATGGCGGTGTTTGTTTCTTCTTTTTCATATACCTTCCTCCGGCTGGATTGCCTGCGCAATCGGGAGGCCGTAGCTGAATTGCAGCATCTTTGTCACAAAGCAGTACCCGTTGCTAGTATTATCGTATGCCTCGTTTTTATTTTGGCACCAAGCCACGCACGCTAAGACAAAACGGTTTATTAAAAACTCGCGCTGCCGCTTGTCGATTTTCATGGAATCGTCAAGCAGCAGATAATTTTCAAAGCATCCAACCGCAAAGCCAATTTGTTCTAAAACCTTGTCATCCATTAAAAACGGGTAGCTGTTTTCATAGGGCGGCTGTAGATTAAATTCGTTGTTCATTTGGTTCCCTCCGGTTTATTTATTTTTTCTTCCTGCTTTCCCCAGCAAAGCTTCAGGCATAGGGCGATTGTCTCACATCATCTTCCATTTCTGTTTCGCTGTCACAGGCGTAAAGGCTTTCCGCCAGACAGGCAAGACAGTAAAAATCCTCATATTCGGATTTTACAAACGGCACCACATTAAATGCGCGGAATATATCAAACGGCCTGCCCGCAAACCCGATTTTTTCTAGAACATTTGTCTCAAACTCCATTTTTGAAATTTTCCTGCAATGCCATTTCGTTGTCTATAATCATAGATATAGTTTCCCTACAAGCTTTATTATGATAATAGTACATTTTTTAATTTAGAACAATTCATTTAATCATAGTTACTATTAAGATAGTAACGGATTAGAAAGTAAAAAATGCTAAAAATATCGAATCCACGAAGTAGCGGCGCTGGGCGGTCCCGTACTATCTGTTCTACACCCCGCGAATAAAACGAGGAGCGGCCACAGTTTCTACAGCACCCCCAAAGGATTCTTAAGGAAACTCTGGGTACCTTAATGCCCTGAAAAGGGGGGCACTTCAAACTGGTTCCGCCCCTTTTGAAAAAGTTAACATACAAAGATTATAAAGAATTTCAAGAAGCAGTTTGCATCAATCAAAAAATAAAGAAATGGCAAGTTGCAAAAAGAGAGAGGGAAACCATGTAAATGGTTTCCCTCTTCTAATCTAACATTGAAAATTATAAAAATCCTAAGAAGCGGTACGCCTCTTAAAAAATAAGCAGAGTGCTTTAAAGAAGATATTTCAGCCTGCCGGGCTCCCAGTTCTGAATGACCTCATAATAGCCTTTGGCATACTCTTTGGCAAGAGGCAGATTGTGCTCCAGGTAATTGCCGCATTCTGCGGCGGTCGTTCCGGGGATTTCCCCGTCATACCCCGCAATACCCTTGATGGTTTCCTGAATCAGGGCAATCGCCTGTTCATGCGCAGTGCCGCGCAGCAGAAAATAAAAGCCCGTACGGCAGCCCATCGGGCCGAAATATACCACGTTGTCTTTCAAGCTGGAATTGCGCGCCATCGTCGCAAAAAGGTGCTCGATGGTATGCATGGCGGCTGTATCCAAAAACGGCGGGGTATTGGGCTTTACAAAGCGCAGGTCGTAGGTGAAAATATCTCCGTCGGCGCGCGACAGGTAAATTCCAGGCGTCAGCTTGTTGTGGTCTACCTGGAAGCTTGCGATTTTATCCATGATAGTCTCTCCTTTTTAAATAATAAACGGTTTTCCTTCCGAAAGCGCCGCGGCGTCGCCTCCCGAAAGGAACGCGTCCGCCATTTTTTGGGACAGGGCGTCCGCCTGCTCGAACAGGTCAAAGAAGCTGTCCGTGCGGAGCGCTCCGCCGCCGTCCCACTCGTTGTTTGCGATATTGGCGTAATCGTATGTATCGTCCTCCGTAATGCTTCGGTACATTACAGAGGAATAGGGCGCAATACGCTTTTTCTTTTCCCTACGCAGGACGAGGTCCTTTTTCAGCCCTGTACGGTCGGTATGCTTTCTCAGCCATTTTTGGTAGTGCTTTGCGCTCTCTGAAATATCGTCCAGGGTTACCTCCCTTTGCAGGACCGCGCGTGCCAGCATAGGGTAGAGCACAGCGATATGCTGGGTGACGGTTTCGTCCTTCGGTGCGCAGGAAAGCAGCTTGACGGAGCTTGGAAGGTCGCTTTTTTCGTAGCGCAGCAGAATGACGTCGAGGTTCACCTCTATCAGGCTGTGCGCGATATTTTCCGTAAGGCCGGATTCTGCCGCGGCAATTTGCCCCGCGCCGTACAGTACAAACGGGTGAGCCGCGCTGTCAAACGCGTAATGCGTAAAAAATCCGAGCGCGTAGCTTTTGTCGATGTCGTTTTTCGTATCCCGCGCGAATGACGAGATATAAGCAAGCGTTTGGTACGGGTCGCCGCGGTGCAGCAAATCGGCTAGCTCCCGCATTTCCTTTTTCGGGCTTGCATAAAGGAAATCCGGCCCCTGCGCGCCCCAATAAAGCGCGTTTTGGTTTAGCTTGAAATCAGGATGCTTCTGCTGCAAATAGGCAAGCATCCGGCACGCGAGCAGATAATGCGATATTACGGAGGGCATGGTGTTATTCTCCTTTTTGATGGTCAGTTATTCGTTTAAATCCCATTCGGCAAATTTACCGTAGTGGCTGATTGCGGAGTCGAACGCCGCCTTACTCGTGCGCTCGCCGTCAATATAGCACTGCGGGTCCTTGTCGTCCGACGATTTTGTAACCGCCTTATAATTGGGGGATTCCTGTATATATTTGCCGTCTTCATACTTGTTGAAGCGGAACTCAACCGTTTGATTACTGCCTGACGTCCGGTATTCCTCGCACAGGACGAGAGAGTTAGTCGAGCTGTCCACATAAAGGCCGAGCCTGCAAATTTTATCGCTGTCAGTCGATTTTTGGAAAGCGGTCGACCGCTTTACCTCGTCGCCTTTTTGCTTTACAACGTCAATCCTACAGCTGCGGCTGCCTGTATAATAGAGCAGCAGCTCCTTTACGCTGTCGCCGTCAACGTCGGCAAGCTTGCTTGCATATAGCGCGAGCGTTGCGTTGTTGTCCCCGGTGATGACCTTATCCTTAATGGAATCGAGATATTTATTAAGCACCTCGGAATTGTCACGCACCGTGACTTCGACGGAGGCGATGGGGGAGATAAAACAGGAAAGCTCTGCGGTAATGATGCTCTTTCCCTCGTTTTTCGCCGTGATAACGCCGGTTTGGCTGACCTGCCCCGTTTCAGGGGCGGAGCTTTCCCACTTGAGCCTTTTTAGGTATGCTTCCTCCAAATCCGCGACCGGAAGCACCTTTTCATATTTTCCGCTGATAAGGGTGAGGGAGCGCTTTACATAGCCGCTGAATTTGGGGTACGCGCTTTGCAGGGCGGAGAGCGCCTCCAAATAGTCCGGCTCTTCCGTTTTTTTACCGTCTATGGTAAATGTACCCTTTTCAGGTACATTGCTGTTCTTTTTATAGGTGTATACATCCTTCAAAACCTTGACGGAGGAAAGCTTGTCCCCGTCCAGGCGGTAAAGGGTAACGGAACGCGTATTCCGCGTTTCGTCGTTCTGGATTTCTGTTGCCTTAATGTAGAGATTTTTGTCCTTGTCGGTACAGACGGACTCTTCATATGAGGTGCCACCGTGCGCAAGCAGTTCCTCAGGCTTGCCGAACGTCTTGACGGAAACTGGCTTTTTGTCCTGGAGCCTTACAATCTCCGCGCCGGTTGCCGGGCCGGCCTGGTATTCTATCAATAGCTCATAATGGCCGTCTCCGTCGATGTCGAGAATTTTACATTGAGAAAGCCGCATGGTAACGGTTTTTTTATCAGCCTTGATTTTCTGGCTTACAGGCAGGGAAGATAAATATTCGTTGAGCAGGTTGATTTCCTCGATGCGTTCGTCCGTCACTTTTAAAGAAAGCTCCGCGGAAATGGTCCTTTCCGCCATGGAACGCACCGTAATCGTACAGCTGCCCGCGGAAAGCGCGGTAACCTTGCCGCTGCTGTCTACAGAGGCGATATTTTCATCCGAGCTTTCCCACGCGACCTCTTTGTTTTCCGCGTCACGCGGTGTAAATACGGCAGTTAGAGCAAGCGTTTCCCCAAATTTTAATTCCGCCCTTCCGTTTTCTATCGCAAGCGCCGTCAATGAAGAGCGCGTAGGCGCCTGTGTGGGCGGCTGGGTTGCGGGTTCTGTGGCGGACTGGGTTGCGTTGGTGCGCGCGACAAGCTCTGTCACGAGCGACGGGTTAAACAGAAGAACGCCTGCCGCGACGACGCAGACGGCGGCGACCGATACCATAGTAATTAAAATAGCCTTATGCTTCATAGAATGGATATTCCTTTCAACGTGAATTCGGCGGAAAAAAGCTTCCAGCTTCTTCCGGTTCATTCCTATTGTTGACACTTCTGATATCAATTATAAATTGGCGGTGCAATAAGGTCAACAAAAAAGCCGAAATATTATGGCGAAACGCCCCGAATACAGAAATTTCCTGTAGAAAACGAAAAGGCCCCCGCTTAAGCGGAGGCCAGAAACGTATTTGAAAAAATCAGTTTAGTTGAGGTCTTCGGCAAATTCAATTTCAGGCATCATTGCCGAAACATTCGAGGTTCCGTCCTCCGGGGCGGAAACAGCGTCGGTAGGCGACATAGCGGACTGTGCCGCGGTTGCTGCTTCAGAGGAAAGCGCGGAGGCGGCCTTGGAAGCGGCCGAGGAGGAGTTAGAAGAGGCGGCCGACGTTGCGCTTTGATTTGCAGCGTGCATGCGTCCCTCGTGGTCGGTCGTGTACGCGCCCTTTAACAAAATTTGGGAGATAGGGACGATTTCATAGCCCTCGCCCTTAATCATTTCAATAATCATAGGGAGCGCCTCCGGCGTGTTTTTCGCGCCGTTATGTAGCAGGACGATGCTGCCGGGCTGCAGCTTTTTCTTGATGCGGTCGACCATCTGCTGCGGTGTGGGGTCTTTCCAGTCGAGGCTGTCGATGTCCCACTGCACACAGTACATATTGATGCTGTTGACCGTTTCGACGAGCGTGTTGTTGTAGTCGCCGTAGGGCGGGCGGAACAGCGTCGGGCGTTTGCCGATGAGCTTTTCAACCTTATCGTTGCAGCCGTTTAATTCGTCGAGCATCTGCTTGCTGCTCATTTGCGGCATATGCGGGTGCGTGTCTGAATGGTTGCCCACGTCGTGGCCGGCTTTCGCGATGTCCTTGACCGAATCCGGATATTTTTCCACCCATTGGCCGACGAGGAAAAACGTGGATTTTACTTTATATTTGTCGAGAATATCCAGAAGCGTCTGCGTTTGCTCGTTGCCCCACGCGGCGTCGAAGGATATGCTCACAACCTTCTCTTCCTTTTCAACACAATAAATTGGTATTTTACGTTCCGTCGTCGATGCGCTCACTACCCCGCTATAGCTGCTGAAGCATATGGAAACCGCAAGGATGCACGCAATGACACAGCAGCCGAGAATCAGAAGCCTTTGCTTGGTGAAAACAAAAAATTTCATAACGAATCCCCCTTATACACATGTGTATGCGGGGGACGGCGTTAGAATTCTATTAATTTCCGCTCGACGCGACGATATCGTACATACTGAACATCGGGACGACGATGGAGATGACGACCGTGCCGACGACGACACCGATGAGAATCGTCATCGCGGGCGTCATGGCGTCAGTCAGGCGCTTGGTGGATTCGTCCGCCTGCTGCTCGTACATGTCGGCCATTTTCTTCAGGGAATCGGCAAGCATGCCACTTTCCTCGCCGACGCGTATCATCGAGACGAGCATGGAATCAAATACGGGGTAGCGCGACATGGATACGTTTATCGGCGTGCCGATTTTCACGTCCTCAATAATCTGGTTCATGCAGTCCTTCATATAAAGGTTTGGTATGACGTCGCGTGAAAGCTCCAGCGAGCGCAGGATGCTCACGCCCGCGTCTGAGAGCGTCGACATCATGCGGCAGAAGCGCGAAATGTGCGAAAGTCGCATGACCGTTCCGACAAGCGGGATATTGAGCTGAATCTGGCTCCAGCGCATGGCAAAGCTTTCGTTGTATTTGTTGAGCGCCTTGAACCCGAACACAAGCGCGAGCACGGCGGCGATGATGATGTACCAAAAATTGATAATGACGTCGGAAACACCCATAATGAACTGTGTAATGCCCGGTAGCTCGGAATCGAAGCTTTTAAACAGGTCCGCAAACGTCGGGATGACGAGCACGGAGAGGACAAGAATCAATACGACGGTCAGGCCGAGCAGGAAGATGGGGTAGCCCATTGCGCTCTTGATTTTGCCGGACAGCGCGATTTCCTTCTGCAATATCAGCGCGCACTGCTCAAACGACATATCGAGCCGCCCGTTCGCCTCGCCCGCTTGCACGATATTGATGACAATTGCGGGGAACGCGCGAAACTTTGCCATAGAGCCGGAAAGCGGAACGCCGTTATATAGCTCCTTATTGATTTCCGCCAGGATGCTTCGGACGTTTTTATCCTTTTCCGTGTCAATCAAGACCTCCATCGCGAGAGAAAGGGAAATGCCCGCCTTCATCATAAGGCCCATCTGGTGCATCATGGCAAGCAGCCTTTTCTTCTTGATTTTCAACTTATGGATGTCGCGGGTGTTTAAATCCTTTTCCCAAATGCTTTTATTGGCGTTTAGCTCCGCGGCCTCCCGAAACTCGTCGATAGACAGGGCCGTCAGGCCGCGCGCCTGCAGGTTTTTCCTGATTTCGTCGCGCGAGCCACCGTTCATCTCGCCCTTGTATTTTCTGTTTTTGCTGTTGACAGCGGTGTATACATACTTCAAGCGTGTCCCACCTTTTTCTTTTCCTTAACTTACCTTACAGGGTTCATGCCGCCGTACAGGCCGCCCATGCTTGCCTGCGGCGGCATATTCTGCTGCGCCTCTCCGACGTCGAAGCTGTATTGCTGCGCCGTCTGCGGCGTGATAAAGCCGGTTTCGAGCAGCAGCTGAATGCTCGCCTTCATGGTCGTCATGCCGGTGTTTTTGTTGAGCTGTATCATCTGCTCCATCTGCGCGATTTTGTTCTCGCGTATGAGGTTTGCGATTGCGGAGTTTGTGAACATAATCTCAAACGCGCCGATTCGCCCGGGCCTATCCGCGCGCGGCAGCAGCCTTTGGGAAATGACCGCCTTGAGCGTGGTGGAAAGCTGTCCGAGCGCCTGCTGCTGGCGCTCCACGGGGTACATGTCGATTAAGCGGTCTATTGTTTTGGCGGCGCCCTCCGTATGGAGCGTCGAGAAAACGAGGTGCCCCGTTTCCGCGGCGGAAAGCGCAATCGACATCGATTCCAAGTCGCGTATCTCGCCCATTAAAATGACGTCGGGGTCTTCCCTCAATACGGCGCGCAGCGCGGTGCCGTAGGACTTACTGTCCGTACCGATTTCCCGCTGGTTGATGACGCAGCGGATGGGCGTGTGGACGTATTCAATCGGATCCTCTATCGTGATGATATGCAAATCCTTCGTTTTATTGATTTCGTTGATTAAAGCGGCAAGCGTTGTCGATTTGCCGCTTCCCGTCGGGCCTGTTACGAGCACAAGGCCCTCCCGCAGGCTCAATACCTTCGAGATGGAAGGGGGGAGGCTCAAGGCGCTCAGCTGCGGCGTCTGCGCGTTGATGATACGCATGACGAGCGTAACGCCCGCGCGCTGGCGGAACGCGTTGATACGGAACCGCCCGTAGCTTTTTATGTTGGCCGACGCGTCGGCGTCGCCCGTCCGGCTGAATTTTTGGAAGGCCTCCGGCGATAATACGGCCTCGATGCAGGCGGTGACCGCCTGCTGTGTGAGGACGGGCTCGCTTTCGTCAAAGCAGATTTTGCCGTTGATGCGGACAGCGGGACGGTTGCCCGTAGATAAATGAATATCGGACGCGCCGTTTAACACGGCGTTTTTAACAAATGAATCAAAATCCATAGCGGTTGTTCCTCCAGGGCTTTATACGATATCGTCGTCGATTGTGGTATCTATCATTGTAGTGAGGGAAATCGTCCCGCTCAATACGAGGCGCCTTAAATTTTCGCGCATGGGGAGCATCCCTTCAGAAAGCGCGATTTCGTTGATGTGCGCCGTGCTTTCCCCCGAATGAATTGCCGCTTTTATTTTGGGGGAGACAGGCATGATTTCATGTACCGCGATTCTTCCCTTTGTACCCGTTTTGTTGCATTTGTCGCAGCCCTTTTCGCGGTAGAGCTTCTGCCGGGTTCCGGCGGGAAAGCCTAAAAACCGCAGCTCCTCGTCGCTTGCGAAATATGGCTCCCTGCAATTGGGGCAGAGCCTGCGCACGAGCCTCTGCGCCACGACGCCGAGCACCGCCGAGGTGACCATAAACGGCTCTACGCCCATATCGACCAGACGGATGATAGAGCTTGCGGCGTTGTACGTGTGGAGCGTGGAAAGGACGAGATGGCCCGTAATGGCGGCGGAGGACGCGATTTCCGCCGTTTCGCGGTCGCGTATCTCGCCAATCATGACGATATCGGGGTCCTGCCTCAAAATAGAGCGCAGGACGCTTGCAAACGTAAGGCCCGCCTTGTCGTTGATGTCGACCTGCGTGATGCCGGGAATAATCATTTCCACAGGGTTTTCGACGGTGACGATGTTGATGTCGTCGCGCTGGATTTCCTTGAGCGCGGTGTAAAGCGTCGTCGTTTTGCCGGAGCCGGTAGCGCCGGCGAGCAGGATGATGCCCCTGTGGCTTTTGAGCAGCTTTTCAAACACGGCAAGGTTCTCCGGCAAAAAGCCGATGTCGTATTTATCGAGCGTAATGCCGAGCGCCGTTGTAATTCGGATAACGATTTTTTCCCCGAATACGCTGGGCAGGGAGGAGATACGCATATCCACCTCGGTAAGCCCGGCGCGGTAATTGATGCGCCCGTCCTGCGGCACGCGTTTTTCGGCAATGTTCATGCCGCCGATGAACTTGATACGGCTCGTGACCGAGGGAATCAAATCCGGCCCGGTTTCCAGGTATTTTACGAGCTTGCCGTCGACACGGAAGCGGATGAGCATTTTCTTTTCCAACGGCTCAATGTGGATGTCGCTTGCCTTCTGGTGGACGGCCTCTTCAATCATGTTATTGACAAACCGGATAATCGGCTGGTCCTCCGTCGCGGCCTGCGCGGCCTCCAGCTCGTCGCTTTGCCCCTTCGTCATCTGGGAGCTTACGAATTCCTGCGCGTCGTCGAACGCCTTTTTGGTGGCGTAGACCTCGCGCTGCTTCTCCTTTATGGCGGAGCTTTCCGCCAGCACGGCGTTGATGCGCAGCTTCGTGTATATGCCGAGCGTGTTGATTGCCTTATAGTCGAGCGGGTCGGACAGCGCGGCAGTCAGCACCTTGTTGTCCAGCCGGATAGGAATGACGTTGTTGGATACCGCGATGTTTTCCGGTACGACCTCCGATATTTTCGGGTCGATTTCCACCGCAGTCAAATCAATATACTGCATGGAAAACTGCTTTGCAAGCGCCTGGCACAGCGTTTGTTCAGAAATCAGCTTGTCATCAAGCAAAATTTCACCGAGATGCTTGTCGGTTTCCTTCTGCCGGGCAAGCGCCTTTTGCAGCATTTCAGGCGTTATGGCGTTCATATTGATTAAAATCTGTCCGATTTTCAGGCTGGAACCTCTCATTCAAATACTCCTTTTTTGCTTGGGGTCTTTCTTTTATATGCCAATAAGGTTCAAATACATGCGTAAAGCCGTAAAAACAGGGCCGCGCAGAAGCAAAAGCAGCGCCGCGCCGATGCAGATGTATGGCCCCATCGGCAGATACGCCCCGTTTTTTGCTTTTTTTATAAGAAAAAGAACGATGATATGAAAAAACGCTGTAAAAACAGCAAAGATAAACGCAAGAAAAATCATGGGAAAGCCAAACAGCGCGCCGAGTGCCGAGAATAATTTGACGTCGCCAAAGCCGAAGCCGTCCTTTCCAAGCACGGCGCGGCAGATAAGGTCAATCAAAAAGAAAAGCAAAAATCCGCATACAGCGCCGAGCGGCGGGCTGTACCAGGCGCGGATAAACCACTGCCCCGTAAACAAATCGCAGTACGCGCCCGCAAGGCAGAGCAGGGCGAGCGCCGCTGTAAACTGGTCGGGGATAATCGTGTATTTCCAGTCGCTCCACGCAATCAGCAGCAGCACAGAAAATATGAGGGCAAGCAGTACGCTGTAGAGCGTCAGCCCATATACAAAGGCGGCGCCCGCGGCGCCCACAGCAAGGGCTGCCGCAAGCGGTACCGTACGTTTAAGCGTGAGGCGTTCCCCGTTTAAAAGCGCTTTGGACGGTTCCTCGCCGTAGTCGCAGAGCCATTTTGCCGGGACGGCGTTTATTATCAGGCGGCCTAAAAAGGCAAGCCCCGCGCCCAGGCAAGCCGCCGCAAGGCAGACGACAGCGCGCATTACTGCGCCGCCGTGGCGTCCTCTGTGGGCACGCCTTCCCTGAAGTAATAGAGCGAAATCGACATGCTTACGTTCAGGTCCCCGGCGGAAACCTTCTGCCTGCCGCTTCCTGAGCCCTGCGTAACGGTGCTCATGCTGAGGCCGCTGATATAATAGGAGCCTGCCGACTGGTCTTCAAAATAATTGATAACGCGCAAGAGCTTTTCCCTGGACGCGACGAAGCTCAGGGAGATATTCGTAGAAAACAGGGGTGCGCCCGTTGAGGACTGCGCCGCCTCTACTGCCTGCGCCTCGTCCGACACACTGATGGAGGAGGGGGTGACGTCAAGGCTCTGGAACATCTGATTGAGGTCGTTCGCGGTGTCCTTCGCGTCGACGAACATGAGCGTTTCGAGCTGGTCCCAGCGGATTTTCAGGTCGTTGACCTGCCCGCGGTAGTTTTCGATGTTTTGCAGCTTCATATCGTACAGGCGCAGGGTCGTCTGCGCCTCTATGTGCTTTGCGTCCATTGCAGGCTTTTGGTTTAGGTAGGGCATAAGCACCAACGGGACAAACAGGACGAGCAGCAGCACGATGGCAACAAGCGCGAAAACATATTTTGGGATTTTTTTACCCATCATCTCCATTACTGCTCACCTCCCTGCGTGGCTTCCTCCGGGCTTACAGACAGCGTAACGGTACAGCTGCCCTTGCCCTGTGCGCCGTTTTCCGTATAGGAAAACGGGATGGCAATATCAAAATAGCCGTTGCTTTCTACCTGCGTTTTCAGCTTGACGTACGCGTCGAAATCATCGACATAAAAGCTCAGGGAAACGCGGTTTTGCCCCGCGTCATAATTATAGGAGGCGACCTGGTATACGTTGTCCGTCACCTGGGTGAAAATCTCGTTGATGACCTCCCTTACGGGACGGGGCGCGCTTGGCAAAAGCGCCTTGTCGCGCTCAACATTGTCGATTTTCGCCGTCAGCTCCTCTTCCTGCGCAATGAGCTGCTTGGTTTCGTTGTATTTGGGGTCGTTCAATTGCTGGGTGTCGAGCGCCTGCTGTATGTACAAATAGCCGTAAAGGCTTCCGATTACCAGCATCATAATACCCGCACAAACGCCGAACGCTATCGTCGCCGCTCTTCCAATATCGCTCTTGCGGGAGGAGGGGGCGTTGATGGGGGTAAGGAAATTACACTTGTTGTCCGCGGAAAGCGCGACGAGGTTCGAGAGCATAAAGTAACTCGACGGGCGGAAGCCCCTGCGCTGCGCCTCCTCTGTAAGCAGGGGAATATCCTCCTGCGAAAAGGCGGAGGACGCGCTTTCAAGCTCCATCATAAACCCGAGCTGGCGCAGGTATTTCAGGAAATTGGGCAGCTCTGAAAAGCGGTCGCACACATAGATTTTATCGATTTCAAGCCGCTGGCTCAAAAGCACCATGCGCAGGCTGCGCATAATGTCGCCCGAATTGCTGTCGAGGACCGACTGGACGGTGCGCACCGTCTGCGGGTCGTCCTCTTCGTCGAGCAGCCCGAGCACGCCGTCCTCGAGAATAGCTTCAATCGCTTCTTCAAGCTCGAGCTTCCGTTTTTTCGCGACGGCCTGCGCAAGCTCCCCGATGGGGGAATCGAACGACTGCGCGTAAACGGGCGCGCCGTTTTTCACAAGAACGATGCGGATCGCCGAGTAATCCACGCTCAAAAGCGCGGCCACCTGGTTTACGCTGTTCACGCCTTTCCTTGCGGCGCGCAGCATGGCGGCGCTCGGCGGGATGATTTTATAGATTTTTAAACGGAACTCCTCAAACGCCGCCTTCAGCTCATGAATCAGTGCCGTCGGCATAGCGAAGAGGGACGCGTTCAATTGGGACGCGGGCTCGAGCGTCTTTCCATATTCCATGCCGTACTCGTAGCGGACGATGGAATAGTTCGACACCTCGTCGGAGACGACCGATTCCGTTTCAAGAACCGTCAGCTGGTTTAAGTATTTGTCCTTTGCCGGGGGATGCTGGAACTCCTTGATTGCGACGCTGTGCCTGTCCGGGCAAAGCAGTATTTCGCCGCAGTCTATCTGCGCGCGGTCGAGGCAGTTTTTTGTAAACTCCGCCAAGCGGCGGCAGTCAGCCATCGCGTTGTCCTTGAGCTCCCTGGGCAGCTCGAACACCTCGGTCGCGCCGAATACTGTCTGCGGCGCGGCGGGCTGGGAGAACAGGCCCTTTTTTGTCTGGCGGGACTTGAGCGTTTCCGCGGGTGTGAGGGCGACAAACTCGCCGCTGATTTGCAAAATCGTAAATTTCAAGCGATACACCACCTATTTTCTTGCTGTTTTACCATTACGTGTTCCATCCTTGTGCGCCGTTTTTTCGCGCCCCGAAACCCTATATAAGGGCGCACGGCATATTATCCGTTACCAAGCGGTTTATTAACCTCTATTATACTACGCCCGGGGCGCTCTGCGCAATGCTAAGATATACCGATATTTTCCCCTTAGGTGAAGTTTTTTTCATAAGCGCGGCGCGCGGAAAAAAGAGCGGCAGGGGAAAGTCTTGGGCGCTTATAAAAAGCCGGCGGGAATGCCGGGGTAAAAAGAAAGCCCGCCGAAGCGGGCTTTCTTAAAATCTTTAGAAAAAGAAAATCAAGTTGTTGGTGCAGCTATATCAGTAGTTTTTGAAACAATACCATCCTTATCAATTTCGGTCGTTGCTGCAAGTGCTGCGCCAGAGGTACCGACTGATAACGTTTGTTTTGTAGCATCCCAAATCATATAATAATCTTTTCCGTCAATTTTTTTAGTCAAGAAATTAGCCGGATCATCAATACCGTTAGTTTTCAATACAACTGAAAGAGTAATAGGAGCATCTTTGCCGACGGTTATATCGTCAGCAGTATCGGTAGTCCCATTGTTGTATGTAGTCGTTACATTCGCTTTTTGTTCATTAATTGCAGCTTTGAGTAGCATTTCACATGTTGCCTTATCGCTCTCAAATGTGCTGTTGTTTGCTGAATTGATGGTCGAAATAACGACCGGAATGGCAATCGCCGCGAGGATTGCAAGGATTGCGATAACGATTACAAGTTCGACCAAAGTAAAGCCTTTCTTGTTCTTCTTGGCCTGGAGCTTTTGAATGATTGTGGTGTTTTGCATGTTGTTCCCTCTTCTTTCTTTTCTGTTGGATTTTTTTGGAAGTACTACGCCGGGATTCGACGTATCGCATAAATAGTCTAACGCATGAGTGAAGAACTTGTCAACAACTTATAAAAAAATTGCGTGTAAAAAAAACCATTCATATTTTGTAAGAATTAACCAATTGGTAGAATTTGTTCTTTCATATTTTTACCAAACCGGAAGGATGAACAAAAGCTGCGACCCCAATTTGTGCGATAAGACGGGGCTTTCCCTCTTGGTAAATTTGACAGCTTATAGTATAATATATAAAGTATAAATACGTGGCTCCCGCGCGGTAAAAGCGGAATGCCGCATATGGATGGTAATCGATTACATAAACATTTTGCAGAACGATGATTTTGGGATTTTTGGTAAAACGGAAAAAGGGTGTTGCGATTTGAAGCAGTCCAAAAAAGGCTTTGCGCTTGTAAGCGCGATTGTGATTTCGGTCGTGCTGTTCATTTTGACGGCGGGGCTTATAACCGCCGCGATGATGAGCATGAACATGACGGCGAAAAACATCGACCAGCGGCAGGCGTACTTAAACGCCAAAAGCGCGCTCGGCTTTGCCGAGTCGTATTATATCGACCAGCTGCTGCTGCCGGAGCATGATGAATATTTGTCCTTTTCCTCCCAAAACGGCGCGGTAAGCTCCGGCGCGGACAGGGCAGGGGCCGTAATAAACGGAGGCGTTGAAACGCCGCCGGACGCAGAAACGTATGTAAAAGCGCAGTACGACATGGCCGCGCAGACGTTCAAGCTCACCGCGACGGCGCGCTTTCGCAGCGCGGCGCTCGACGGCACGCAAAGCTTGCAGTTAAGCTGCACCTATGACGTCGGGTACGACGCCGACGGCAGGATTACGACCGTGGTCAAAAAAATAGAAACGAAGGATAAGTCGCGTTACGTCTATATTCACGTAAAGCCGTATGACGACGTTTTCCAGCCCTACCTCTACACCTGGGGCTACAGCACGGGCCAAGTGGAGCAACAGCCCGATGAAAACCCGCCGAACACGCTTTTCTCCGGCGAATGGCTGGAAAATGACACGGCCGACGGGCAGGGGAATTATTTGTATAAAGGGCCGCAGGGCGCCATGCTGCGCGAAACAGGCGGCGCGGGCGGCGGCTGGAACGGCTGGTACTGCACAGAAATTGAGCTGCACGACGACAACGTCAAATACATCAACGCAATCATTGCGAAAAAGGGCGCGCTGCGCGATTACGGCGACAATACGACCCAGTCGCACGAGATATTCCAGCTTCCCGTACCGGAAAACGCTGGTGAAAGGCAGGACGTTTACATCACCCTCAACAGCGAGTACCTGCATGATTTCAGGGGCCGCGATATGGACAGGGACGCGTATGGCAACCCGCAGGTATACCCCGACTCGTTTACGGAATACCTGACAAGCTATGTAAAGGCCGATTACACGACCGTGCATGCGCGCGTGTCCGGCGCGAAGGATGAAGCGCGTATTCTGAACGCGCCTGAGCTTGTTATGGCGGGTGCAATCGACGACAATAACCTGACGACCGTGCTGACGAAGGAGGAACCTCCGGTAAAGTACAGCGGCGGCAGGATGCTCTACGAGGGGTACGGCTGGTTCCGCTTAAACGTCCCGACAAAAAGCGCCTTTGCCTTTTCAATCAAGGATGGGGTAAATACGGTGTTCCAGTCGGACGGGGCGGTGCAGAGCGGTACGGACAACCAAATCTGGATTACCCTGCCTACGGCGGATATGGGGTCGGAAAGCCCGCGCGTTTTCACGACGGAGGATGACGCCAAAGCCGCGTTTGCTGAAATGGCCGAACGCAGCGGAAAACAAGACAAATGCGATTATTCGACCGTTTATGTCAAGGGGCTCGCCTTGAGCCGGGAGGACATAAACGACGTTCCCCCGGTCCTGATGAATTATTATGTAAAGGATTCCGGCGGGGATATTCCGGTGCCGGAGCCTTCCGGCAAGTACCTGCTGACGCTCAAATACAACGACGAAAACGACACCATAAACAAAAAGCTATACGACGCGAACCAGGCGGTCACCCTGCCGTCGCTTTCGCGGGCGGGCTATACCTTCAAGGGCTGGGCGACGAGCAGCACAAAAACGCAGCCCGATTACCGGCCGGGAGATACATATATTGTAAAGGGCAACGCGTACCTTTACGGCGTGTGGGAAATGATCGAGTATTTCGTTCAGTACGACGCAAACGGCGGGCAGAATCCGCCGCCCACGCAGAGCTTTACGGTGGAAACGCCGGCGCGGTTCGCTTCCCAGGGCAATATGAAAAACGAAAACTACGCGTTTATCGGCTGGGCTACGGCAAGGGACGGCGCCGCGCGGTATAAGGCGGGCGACACAATCGACCCGTCGGTTATGGGCGGCAAAACGAGCATCACGCTTTACGCCGTCTGGAAGGACAGCTTTACCGTCACATACGATAAAAACGGCGGCGAAGGAACTACCCCCGCAAAACAGAGTATAAGGCCCGGCAGCTCCGTCGCGCTGAGCAATGGCTCCGGCCTTACCAGGAAAAACCATAAGCTGCTCGGCTGGTCGGAGGACAAGGACGCACAGGCTGCGCGGTATAAGCTCGGCCAGACGATTGTCCCGGAGGACGACCTCACGCTTTACGCCGTTTGGGAGAAAACGTCCTTCACCGTATATTTCAGCAATCTCAGGGGCCTGACCGGCGTGAAAGCCTATGTTTGGAAGAAAAGCAGCGGCTCCAGCATAGCCGGCTGGCCGGGCGAAGCGATGACAAACACGGGCAAAACGGTAGAGGGCTATCAAATCTATTCCTACGAGGTACCGCTGAATCAGGGCTACGACCAGATAATATTCAGCGGCAACATAAACGGGGGCTCCAAACAAACCGTGGACCTGACGCTCAGTGAAAGCAAGCCGTTTTTCTATTACCGGTATGATAGCGCATACGACGGCAGAAATGTCGACAAGGACGGCAAAGACATACTCATAAGCACAACCGGCGTAAAAACAGTCTATTTTACGAACCCGAACCGTTTTAAATGGGGCTGGGTAGGCTTTTACGCATGGGGCGACCAGGGTACAGAAAACAGCGCGTTCCCCGGGAAGAAAATGGACGATGCCGGAACCAACAAATATGGAGAAATGGTTTGCCGCTACCGCTATCCAGTGGGGAAATATTCCTCTGCTATTTTTAACAGCGGAAGTCACGAAGCTAAAACAGTTGATATTAATATATCGCAGGACGTGAACAACCAGGGATATTACATAAAAGACAATTCCTATAGCAGCCCATACGCCGTCGAGAAATACGTTTACGACGGTGCAGACGCGGGCGGCTCTTACCTGTCGCTGCGCGCGCCCGCATTAGCAAATACCAACGCGCTGCTGGCAGGTCCGGCGCTTCAAAACAATAAAGCGGCTGCTTTGCAGGGCTTTTCCGGCGCGCTTTCTGCCAAAAGCCCCTTCCAGAGTGAAAGCCTGCTATCCGTATTCGGCGGCTGGCTTCGTTCATGGCTTGCCCCGGCCTCGTTTACGGGGATGCAGCAGGCTTCCTTCCCGCCGCTGCAGCTGCTCGCATTGAACGAAACGAATGAAGTACAGCAGGAAGCGTCAAACCCCGACAGTGTATACCTTGCGGGTACGTTCAACAGCTGGGCCTATGACAATGAGGACTACAGGCTGAAGGCGGCGGACGGCAGCCTTGAAAAATTTGAGAATACCATGACGCTGCCGGGAAATTCCTCTTATAAATTCAACCTCTATGACGATAAGACGGTCATAGGCAAGAAGGGCGCGGTTTTCAGCGGAGAGACTGCGGAAAACGTTGCGCTGGAGGCAGGCGGGCAGGAAATGAGCCTGCAAACCATCGGCACGATTTCCGACCGGGTCGACGTAACGTTCACCTATAGCCGGAAAACCACGGACGGTAAGGCGGTTTATACCCTGAAGGTAACACAGAGGCCGTCCGCCGCGAAGGATAGCTTCAATATTTATATCGGCGTTTCCTCTTCTATTGTCAGCAGCCAAGGGAGCCGCTGGAAAACGCCTGACGTCGAGTGCAGGGACGCGGGCGGTGCGGTGTCGGGTTACATTGCGTCTGCGGCTTTGAGCAGCAATGCGTCGCGCATCGCGTATAACGGCGGGGAACAGGATTTCTTTCTCTCATATGCGCAGATTCCCGCTGTGCGCAACCATATCAGGCTGTCGGTGAATACAACCGTACTCGCCGCGGATTTCCTGCGAAACGCAAAGGAAGACCATTTGTACCTGCTTTACCAGAAGGACGGCGGATATTACTTAATTGACAACGGCGAATACACACCTTCGGTGGACGGTATCATCGACTTTGACGGGACGTGGACGCAGGAAAACGTTGAAATCGCGTCCGACCGGGGAACCAAGGTACAGTATTACAATACCTATATGAGCAAGTACAAAAACGCGGAGGACAAAATTACAGATGTCACACCTTACAATACCTACGGCGTCGACCAAATGCGCGCGGGCAACAGCGCTACGTGCTATCTGAACGATTGGTATACCTATAAAATCCCAACGCAGGGGGGAAGCTATACCCTGCAATTTACGGGACTCAACGGAAAAGAGAATGCATTTGTAAGCGGTACGGACGATTTGGGAACCGATGCCGGCAGGGCAAAGCTCGGCACCTCTACCGCCGTCGTCAACAGCCTGAGCGGAGATACATGGATTACGCTCAATACCACTGAAAATATAAGCGGAAAGCTCACCGACCTGTCTGTTTACACCTACGACCCCGAAGACAACTACGCAGGCAAGGAAACGACCGTGTATCTCGACGACAAGGCGCTTTGGGGCGGTGAGAACCACGACCAGCCGGTTTATGTTTATTATTGGGGCGTTAAGACCATGGCGTGGCCCGGCAAGGAAATGAAATACGACGAAAAAATCGGTATGTATTACGCGACGATTCCGAGCAGCTCCCCGTTCCTTGTGTTCAATGACGGAACCGCTATGGATGACCCCGCGTGCAAAAAGACCGGCATCCAGACACTGCAGGCGGACAGCACGAAGGTCCGTTTCAACAATGCGTCGGGGCAGTGGGAATCTTATATCCATCCGAAAAACGCGCTCTTAAAAGCAATCAGCGACGGAACCGCCGCGCTCAACCGCTCGACGATACAAAAGAACACAGAGAATAAGACCGATGTAGTGAGCTTTACCGTTTTGGAAACCCTAATTACCGAGGCGCGCTCTGTTTACGACTACGATTCCTTCAATGAGTTTGAAGCATATACGAAGCTTCTCAACACATATGTCGCGGATATCGACAAATTCAACGACATCCTGCGTGAAGCGCGTATTTATCTGGAGGGCTATCCGGAGCACCAGTACTATGACGACAGCGTTATATACAGTGAGGCGTCCCTTGCAAACCTTTTGGACGCGCATACAGAGGCTATGCAGGTGTTCGGAGTAACCGACCGCGCGACGGCGGCGCAGAAAATCCGCTCACAGTCGAGTAAGCTGAGAAGGGCAATTGATTCTCTGGAGCTGCAGCTGTCCGGCGGAACCGGCGTGCAGCCCGGCCAGGCGGTCGTGGTGCTCGACAATCAGGCGCAGTGGCCGGTTCTAACGGCTTTAGGCGGCCCCGGCTCCGTAGAATACGCGGCCTATACGCAAGAGGACGACGGTACCGTTACAGGCGGCGCCTCAAAGATAGAAAACCTTACCCAGTACAACAGCCAAGGCTATTACCTTTATTTCATCGATATCCCGGCTGGAAGCGACGCGTGGGCGAAGTTCCGTTCCCATACCGGCGGGCTGGAATCTGCCCAAAAAAATGGAATCAAAGCGGGCGAGGTCTGGGTTTATAACAATAAGACGGGCATGTGGCGTGAAAACACCGCGGGAGATTTCCAGGTTATCGGCGTCAGTACCATTTCCGGCAAGCGCGGGGAAGAGCGTGTATATACGCCCAAACAGGCGGGAGAGGATTTCAAGCTGTCTGTCACCTACGACACCACCGTAAAGTACGACGGGACGCAGTATGTCATCTACGCGGGCGTGTATGACATTAAGAAGGAGCAATTCCCAGCGGGAATCAACCTGTTTTCGCCGGAAGCGAAGGCATTCTTCACAAACCCGGTAAATTTCTGGTTTGATAATACGGCAAGCTCAAGCGCTGGCCTTGGCTGGACGGACGCGGATGGAAACCTGCTGAAGACAGGCGGGGCCGGCGTGCCGGTAGCCGGTACGGTCAATTTCCTGATTGGGGGAAAGCTCGGCGCGAGCGGTCCCGGCTCGTCCGGCACGACTCCGGAAAAGGACCCGGTACGGGTGTATTTTTATAATACAGATGGGAGATGGCCGGAGGGAAATGGAATTACTTTAGAAATATACGATAGATATCATGCATTAACGTTAACCAAAAGCCATGTCGCACATTATTTTTATGCCGATATTCCGGGAAATATCGATCTGCAAAATGCAGAGTTTGGGTTCCACACCGGCAATTATGAAATAGATTATAACAGCGGAAACAGGTATGCATCGAATCAAGTCGACGTCACAACAGGGCAGACCCTTTTGTTTACTCTGGGAGATACATGGAATGGTACCCAAAACTATTTAGGAATTTGGACTCATTTCTACCCCGAAGCCGTAAATCCCGATTTCGCGCTGGATGTACCGGAGGATACGCCATCAAGCGGTATAACAGGCGCCGACCTGGACGCCGCGGGCCAGCATAACCTGATTACTGGAAACAGTGCGCCGCTTGAGGGGCAGTATGCCTACTCTGCCGGTAAAATCAATTTCCGCTGGGTAGAGGGCGACGTACTCGACATGACGGGCGCGGATATCTGGCTCAACACCAGTGAAATCACCTTTGCGTGCGCGGAGCTGTCCGTTGAAAAAAGATTCGGCACTTACCTGGGCAGCTTTATCCTCGGAAGAGAGGGCGCCGGGCTCAAGGAGCAAACCGTTACCTTCTATAACGATGTGGCCGTCAACGTCTATAACAGCGACGGAAGCGTAAGTAAAAGTGATTCCTTTACCATCAAGAACGGCAGGTATAAAATCAGCGGCAAGGTAAACCTGTTCGACTTTAAGAAGGAGCTTGACAAGACCGACGGCTCAGGCAAGGTTATCAGCGTCGATTCCAGCAACTTCTCGGGAGGTGTTTACGGCCATGACTAAAAGCAAAAAGGGCGTAACGCTCGTCGAGCTGATTGTGGCCGTCGCAGTAATCGCCATCGTTGTCGTTGGAACTGTAACGGGCGTGGTGCTTGCCCAGCAGAATATATTGAACGACAGCCTGAAGGAGCAGGCCTCCCTAAAGGCGCAGCAGGTAGCGGACACCTTGGTTGAAAAAATGTCCGGCAAGCCCTACACGGAAAACTACGCAAATGCCGCCGCAATCCCTTCTGCTGAGATAGAGGGGGCCGCGTACAGCCTGCAGGCCGAAAACAATTTTCCGGCTTCGCGCAGCGTCGGGGAAATACAGTTTGCCGTTTATGAAATGGAGGCGCGGAACAACGCCTCGGGCGAGAGCAGCGGTATCCAGATAGCGGGGACGAGGATTCTGGTTGCTGTCTATTATAAGGACAGCAGCTATATTACGGTAGAGGCGTTTGCGCCGGAACGCACGGCGCCGAATTGAGAAAGCAGGTGAATGGCCCGGTGGTACGGAAAAAAATAAAAAGCAAAAAGGGCGTTACCCTGACGGAGCTTGTCGCGACCATCGCGCTGCTTTCTATCCTCGCGGGCGCGAGCGTGGCGGTCGTCGGTGTGGTGATGCAGTCGTTCCAGAAAAACACAAATATTGCCCTGAGCGGCCAGGGGATTACGCAGGCGCAGAACCTGATTCACCATACGGCGGAGGTCGCAAGGGAGGCTGTGTGCAATGATATAAGCAGCACGTCTTTTACGCCGGAGGAAGGGGATAGGCGGCTTTCCATAACAGATGGAAGGCTTGTGATGTCACAATACAGCGGCGGCGCGTGGGAGGATTACCTCCCGTTCGATGGGCTTTCCAAAGCGCGCTTTGAGTTGCGGGAGGATTCGGGCGGCGGGTTCCTGCTTTCTTATGAATTTATTACGGATAAGTCGCTTTCCTATGACGGCGGCGTTACGCTCAACAACGTAACGGCGGCAACGCCCTTTACCGTCGAGTTTGAAACAGGCGGTACAGAGGCACCCCTGCCGGGAGAGCCTGTCTACTGCATTTACTTTAAAATGCCATAACAAAACGGGAACGAAGTGATGCTTCGTTCCCGTTTTTATCAGGAGAGGCGGGGTTTTGCACCCCGCCTTTTTATTGTGTATTATTCCTCGATGCGCCACTTGATGCCCTGCGGCGTGTCCTCCAGAATGACATGGCGCGCCTTTAATTCGTCGCGGATTTTGTCCGCCGTCGCCCAGTCCTTGTTTTTTCTGGCCTGTGTGCGCTGCGCGATAAGCGCTTCGATTTCCTCGTCGAGCGACTGCTGTTTTTTCATGGTAATCAGCCCGAGCACGCCGTTCAACTCGTCAAATAAATCAAGGCAGAACCTGCATAAATCCTTTGACGGGCTGTTTGCCGGGGAGAGCTGCGTGTTGATGTCCCTTGCAAGCTCAAATACGGCGGCAATCGCGTCGGCGGTGTTTAAGTCGTCGTCCATCGCGTCAATAAATTTATCGCGGTGGAGCGCAAGCTTTGCCTTTGTTTCCTCATCCGTTTCATTCTTATCTATGACTGCGTTTTGCAGGGCGAACACCGTATTGTCGCGGCAGTTGTGCAGCCGGTCGAGGGAAGCTCTGCACTGCTCGATGATTTCCGTGTTGTAATTGATGGGGCTGCGGTAATGGGAGGAAATGAGCATATACCGAATCGGCTCGTAGCCGTATTTTTCCGCTACGTCGCGCACGGTAAAGAAGTTCCCCTCCGACTTGCTCATTTTTTTGTTATCCACGTTGATATAGCCGTTGTGCATCCAGTAGTGGGCAAACGGCACGCCGTTACAGCATTCGCTCTGCGCGATTTCATTTTCATGGTGCGGGAAAATCAAATCCTGTCCGCCGCAGTGGATGTCGATGGTATCCCCAAGATACCGCCGCGCCATGGCGGAGCATTCGATATGCCAGCCGGGACGGCCCTTACCCCAGGGGGCCTCCCACATCGGCTCGCCGGGCTTTGCCGATTTCCATACGGCAAAGTCCATCGGGTTTTCCTTGACTTCTCCTACAGAAATACGCGCGCCCGCCTCCAAATCCTCGAGCGGCTGGTGGGAAAGCTTGCCGTATTCGTGAAACTTATTGGTGCGGAAGTAAACGTCGCCGTTTTGCACGGCGTAGGCGTAGCCCTTATCGATTAGGGATTTCACAATACTGATGATTTCATCCATGTTTTCCGTCGCCTTGGGATGGACGGTCGCCTCACGGACATTGAGTCCCTCGGCGTCTTTTTTATATTCGTCGATATAACGCAGCGCGACGGTCAGGTAATCGGCGCCCTCCTCGTTTGCCTTGTTTATGATTTTATCGTCGATATCGGTAAAATTCTGGACAAACGTGACCTTGTAGCCACGGTATTCCAGATACCGGCGCAGGATGTCGAAAATACAGATGGGCCGCGCGTTGCCGATATGGATGTAGTTATAGACCGTAGGCCCGCAGGCGTAGATTTTCACCTCGTTTGGCTTAATGGTTTTGAGCTCTTCCTTCTGCCTGGTCAGCGTATTGTAAATTTTCATCGGATATTCCTCCCTTTATTCTGGTTAAACGTTTGATTCCGTTTTGTTTTCCTTCCCCTGCAAATTCACTTGGCGCTCAAGCTTTGTATACAGGTATTCCAGCCTGCACAGCTGCTGGGAAACCGGGTCGGCCACATGGATGTGGTCGAGGCAGTCGTTGTTCTTTACCCCGTTGATACGCGCGATGCGCGCCGGAACGCCGACCGCCGTGGAATTGGGCGGTACCTCGTCGAGCACCACGGCGCCCGCCGCAATGCGCGCGTTGTCCCCAACCTTGAACGGGCCGAGCACCTTTGCGCCCGCGCCGACGAGCACGTTGTCTCCGAGCGTTGGGTGACGCTTGCCGTGCTCCTTGCCGGTTCCGCCGAGCGTCACGTTCTGGTATATGGTGCAGTTGTCTCCAATGATGGTCGTTTCACCGATGACGACGCCCATGCCGTGGTCGATGAACAGCCCCCTGCCTATTGTTGCACCGGGATGGATTTCTATCCCTGTTTTATGGCGGCTGCGCTGTGAAATAAAGCGCGCGATGAACTTCATGTTATGGCGGTAAAACCAATTCGACTTGCGGTAAGCGCGCAGCGCCTTGAAGCCCGAATATAGAAAGTAGACCTCTGCCCGGCTGCGTGCCGCGGGGTCGCGTGCCATAATGGAATCTAAATCCGCCTTTAATGTATCAAACATAACCGGCCCTTCCTTTCCAAGTGGATTTTGTGAAAACCGCGAAAAGCAATAAAAAAGCCCCGTCCCTCATAACAGGGACGGGGCGCTAAGCTCCGTGGTTCCACCCAAGTTCAGCGGATGAAAGAATCCGCCCTTGTGCGCCCGGTAACGGGGGCGTCCGCACAGCGATACTCATTTCCCGCTGTGTGCTGACGGGTGCATTTCACAGGCTTTCTGTCAAAGGCCGATTCCAGCTTTCACGGCCTCTCTCTGTTGAAGAAACATCCTGCTACTTCTCCCGGTAAACGCATTTATTCTTTATCAGAATACGCTTCCATTATATAACAGGTTCGCTAAAATGCAAACGGTTTTTCCTGGAAAAATAAAATCAGCGTGCGTTTTTAATGAATTCCTTATTGTCCTTGATGTAAATTACGCCGGAAATCACTGCAAAAACAACGGAAATCCAGATTAAAACGTTGTCGATTATCATCACGACGCATTCCCACGCGTACAGCGCGTCGGGCGACATGCGTATGACGTTCATATGCATCAGCTCCAACGCATATTGCAGCAGGAACACACAGCCGATTGCGGCAATCTGGCTGACTGTTTTCGACTTTCCCCAAAGGTTCGCCGCGACAACCTCGCCCTTGTTTGCGGCAATCAGGCGCATGGAGGTAACCATCAGCTCGCGGAACAGGATGATAATGACCGGGACGGCGCCGACTATGCCGAGCTCCACAAAGCAGATGAGCGCGGAAAGCACGAGTATTTTGTCGGCAAGGGGGTCCGCGAATTTACCGAAATCAGTCACCTGGTTGTTTTTGCGCGCAAGCCTTCCGTCAAACATGTCGGTAAGCGACGCGGCGGCAAAAATCAGCCCCGCAATCAAAAAGTTGTGGGGCAGGGCGGTGATAAGCAGCGCCGCGACAAAAAACGGAACGAGAATAATACGCAGCAAGGTCAGTTTATTGGGTGTGTTCATATAATAGCCCACCGTTCTAAAAGAGTTTCCAACATAAAAATTACTGTACGAGCGTGCCGATTGGGTCGCAGTCGAGATAATCGTCCACCAAAACCTGCACAAACTGCCCGGCCTTCGGCTTTTTGCCGTTTGCCGTGAAAAAGACCTTGCCGTCCACGTCGGGCGAGTCGGCCGCGGACCTTCCGAAATAACACTCCGCGTAGCGGTCGTAGCCCTCGGTTAAGACCGTTATGGTTTTTCCGATTAAGCCCTGGCAGTACCTCTCCATAATTGTATGCTGCTGCTCCATGATAATTTCCTGCCGGCGCAGCTTTATTTCATCGTCTATTTGGTTTTCAAACGACGCGGCGGGCGTATCCTCCTCCTGCGAGTAGGGGAAACAGCCGAGCCGTTCAAACTGTACGTCGTTTACAAACTGGGAAAGCTCCTCAAAGTCCCGCTCCGTTTCGCCGGGGAAGCCGGTAATCAGCGTCGTGCGCAGCACTACGCCGGGTATCCTGTCCCTGATTTTTGTAAGCAGCGCGGCCAGGCTTTCCTTATCGCCGCGGCGGTTCATAGCTTTGAGCACATTTCCGCTGCAATGCTGGAGCGGCAGGTCTATGTATTTTAAAATTTTTTCTTCAGAAGCAATGGTATTGATTAGCTCGTCCGTCATGCGGTCGGGATAGCAGTACAGCAGGCGAATCCACTCGATTCCATCTATTTTACACAGCCTGCGCAAAAGCTCCGGCAGCATAAGCCTGCCGTATAAATCCTCGCCGTAGCGCGTGGTGTCCTGCGCGATGACAATCAGTTCCTTTACGCCTCTTTTCGCAAGCGTTTGCGCCTCTTCGGTCAAATCCTCCAGGGTCCGGCTGCGGAAGGGCCCGCGAATCAGCGGGATGGCGCAGTAGGTACAGCGGTTGTCGCAGCCGTCTGCTACCTTCAGGTAGGCGTAATGGAGCGGCGTGCTCTGCACCCTGCCGCCGGTAAGCGGCATTTTGAGCTTGTCGGGGAAGGCTTCCACCTTTTGGCCGTCCAGCGCCTTTGTCACAACCTGCGCAATATCAGAATTTGCGCCGATGCCGATGACGGCGTCCACCTCGTAGAGCTCCTTCATAATTTCACTCTGGTAGCGCTCACTTAAGCAGCCGGTGACGATAATCGCCTGAATCTGCCCTTCCTTTTTAAGCTTTGCAAGCTCCAGAATCTCCTCAATGCTTTCCTGCTTGGCGGACTCGATAAACCCGCATGTATTGATGATGGCTGCGTCCGCCATGGCGGGGTCGTCCACAATATGAAAGCCCGCTTCGCGCAGGGTATAAAGCATCATTTCCGCGTCTACCCTGTTTTTTGCGCAGCCAAGGCTGATAATTCCAACTTTATAAGACATAAACGACTTCCTTATCTGTTAGCGGATACTTCCAAACAAAGCCCGCTCAATATTCTTCCTCCGCGGGGGCAAGCTCCTCTAAAACTGGCTTGATGTCCCCCCAGCGGTATCCCATACGCTGTAAAGCCGCGACGGTACGTCTGCGGCTTTTTTCATCTGCTATTTTATTTGCGTATTTGCCCTGAAGGAGCGTTTCAATCTGCTCCTGCGCGGGCACCTCGTATTCCAGAAGGATTTCTTCTATCAGCTCTCGCCCGACGCCCTTTTCCCGCAGCTTGTAGGAAGCCGCCGTGGGGGAAAGGTGCTTTTTATAAATAAGCTCCTGCGCAAGGCGGCGCGCAAAGGTTTCGTCGTCGATGAGCCCTAACTCCTCCATACGTTCAGCGGCGGCCTGCGCTGCCTGCTCTGAGCAGGTGCGCTTGATTTTATCAGTCAGCTCCTTTTTGGAATGGTCGCGGTAGGAAATGAGGTTTAACGCCTTTTCCTTTGCGCGGCGTGTGTCGGACTGGCTGATAAGCTCATGCAGCTCCTCGTCTGAAAGCTCGCATCCCGGCTTTATATGCCGCTCTAAAAGCGTCTGCGTGTCTAGCTTCATAGCGAGCTCGCCGTCAATGTAGACGGCGCTCAGGCCTTTCCTGCGCGGTTCAATGGCGGTGATGAGCATCAGTCTTCCACCATGATGTCGATGCTTGCTTTATTCGTTGCCGCGGCGGGCTTTGCTTCCGGAGCGGGGGCAGGGGCTGCTGCGATAGGAGCCGGCGCCTTGCCGCCTCTCTGTCCTCTTGCGCCCGGACCCATTTTATTTGCGAGCAATGAAATGTTTTCCATCAGCTCTGCCTCAATTTTAGAAGCGATGTCGGGGTTATCCCGGAAGAAAATCTTGACGTTGTCTCGGCCCTGTCCAAGGCGCACATCCCCGTAGGAGAACCACGCGCCGCTTTTTTGGATAACGTCCGCCTTGACAGCCAGGTCAATCAGCTCGCCCTCGCGGGAAATGCCGCTGCCGTACATAATATCGAACTCCGCCTCTTTAAACGGCGGCGCAATTTTATTTTTTACGACCTTCGCCCTGGTACGCGAGCCAATCATCTCGCCGTTCGCCTTGAGTGTTTCGATGCGGCGGATGTCGATACGCACGGACGAATAGAACTTCAGTGCCCTGCCGCCTGGGGTAACCTCCGGGTTGCCGTAAACGACGCCGACCTTTTCACGCAGCTGGTTGATGAAAATCGCGACGCAGTTCGATTTGGAGATGGCGCCGGCGAGCTTGCGCAGCGCCTGGGACATCAGCCTTGCCTGAAGGCCCACGTGGGAATCGCCCATTTCGCCCTCGATTTCCGCCTTCGGTACGAGCGCCGCGACGGAGTCCACGACGATTACGTCGATTGCGCCGGAGCGAACGAGCGCCTCCGTGATTTCAAGCGCCTGCTCGCCGGTGTCAGGCTGGGAGACGAGCAGGGAATCGACGTCCACGCCGAGCGCCGCCGCGTATACGGGGTCGAGCGCATGCTCTACGTCGATAAAAGCGACGTTGCCGCCGTCCTTCTGCCCCTGAGCGATACAGTGCAGGGATAAGGTGGTTTTACCGGAAGATTCCGGTCCATAAATTTCGATAATCCTTCCCCTGGGAAGGCCGCCGATACCCAGAGCGATATCGAGCGAAAGACTGCCTGTCGAGACATGCCCAACGTTCATATGCTCGTTTTGCCCAAGGCGCATAACCGCGCCCTTTCCGAACTGCTTTTCAATCTGGGAAATTGCCGTTTCCAACGCTTTCGCCTTGTTGTCTGCTGCCATATTGTAATACCTCCGATACCCATAATAGGATAAGTGTTTTTCTTTCGTTTCCAATTGCAATTATAACCGATGTTCAGAGGAATTGCAATAAAAACAGAACATTTTTTCGATTGCTTGTCCCGCTGCTGTTTCGTATTTGGAACAGCAGGAAAGGTAAGGGAAAAGAACTTAAGCCTTAATGGCGCTGATGCAGCGGTCGGTTCCGCCGATGTCCTTTATAAAACGGATACCGGTATAGCCGTGCTCCAAAAAAATCGATTCCACCGGCTGCGCCTGGCCCTCGCCGACCTCGAACGCCATTATTCCACCGCGGCGAAGCAGGGGCGTCCAGTCTCTGATAATCGCGCGGTAAAACAGCAGGCCGTCAGGCCCGCCGTCGAGCGCCATTTTCGGCTCAAAGGAGATTTCCGTTTGGAGCGTGCTGATTTCATCTGTTTCGATATACGGCGGGTTAGATACAACCGCGTCGAACGATTCCCGCTCAAAATTTCGGTAGTCTGTCAAAACGTCGCCCTTAACGGCGCGCACATTTGAAGCTTCGAGACCTTTTATGTTTTTTTCAAGATAACAGAACGCTTCGTCTGAAAGCTCCAGCGCGGTCACGCCGCTTTGCGGCAGCTCTTTTGCAAGTGTTATGGCAATGGCCCCGCTGCCCGCGCACAGGTCGATGATACGGGGGCGGGGAATCGGGGAAAGTTTTTCGAGGATTTCGCGTACGGTGACCTCCGTATCCTCACGCGGAATCAAAACGCCGGGGCCGACAAAAAACCGCCTTCCCATAAAATCCCAGGAGCCGAGCAGGTACTGGAGCGGCTCGCCCTTTGCGCGGCGCTTACAAAGCGCCTGAAAACGGGGGGTGACGCCCGTGGGAGCCGGCTCGTTCCCCTTCATGATAAGCCCCTGCCTGCCAATGCCGAAGCAGTGCTCCAAAAGGCAGGATGCGTCAAAGGCGGGGCTTTCTATCCCCGCCTGTAAAAACGTATTTTTTGTTTGCCGGTAAAGCTCTTGGTATGTCATGGCATTACTTTTTCAGAAGGTCGGAGCCGTCCTCCGGGATGACGGATTTCATCGCTTTAATTGCGACCTCAATCATCGTGTCGTCCGGCTCTTTTGTCGTAATGCGCTGCGCCCATAGGCCGGGCGCTGCGATAACCCTTGTAAACGCGTTGTCGTATTTTCCGCAGAGCTTAATCAGCTCGTAGCCGAGCCCGCAGGAAAGCGGGAGAAGCAGAATCTTGACTGCACTGCGCAGAAACGGGTTCGTAAACGGGACGAACAGTCCGATGATGATGCCCAGAAGCAGCATAATAATCATAAAGCTCGTACCGCAGCGGGGATGGAACCGGCTTTGCCTGCGCACGTTTTCGACCGTCAGCTCTTCTTCGTTTTCATAGCAGAAAATGGTCTTATGTTCTGCGCCGTGGTACTGGAACACGCGCTTCATATCGCTCATGCGTGTGCACAAGATGACGTATAAGAGAAACAGGCCGATTCGTAAAACGCCTTCAAAAACGCTGCGGAACAGCATGTTGCCCTGCAAGAAGGTTGCCGCGTTCGAGGTGATATTGTAAAGCCATGTGGGAAGCACGAAAAACAGCCCGATAGCGAGCGCTACGCCGATAACGGCAGCGAAAATCATCAGTACCTTCATAAACTTGTCGCCAAATACGCGGTCAATCCACTGCTCAAATTTGGAGGGCTGCTCCTGCTCGTCCTCAGGAATGCTGTCCATTGCCTTTTCAGCCGAAAGGGACAGCGCCTTAAAGCTCAGGCGCATGGAATCGATAAGTCCCCCAACGCCGCGGATGAGGGGCAAACGGAATAATTTAAAGCGTTCCGCAAGGCTTTTGAAGGGGAGGTCCTCCGTATAAATTTCGTCTTCTCCCACGCGCACCGCAACGGTCGTGCGTTTCGGCCCGCGCATCATAATGCCCTCAATCAAAGCGCTGCCGCCGATGGAGGTAATCCTTTTTGTTTTATCTGTCGCCATTTTATTCTCCTGTCCGGTCTGCCGCAAGCGGACAATCCGATATAATTTATATAAAAGAAAATGATTTGCCTGCAATGACATTATAATCGTTTTTCAGGGACGATTTGTTAAATTATCATGAATTTCGCACAGTAAAAAGGAACAGGCTTTATGCCTGCTCCTGCTCTTCTTCCTCGTGTAAAACGGGGATGGTAAGCGTAACAGTGGTGCCGATGCCCTCTGTGCTTTCAATATCGAGCGAGCCGCCGTGAAGCTGCATAATTTCGTCCGCGACCGCAAGGCCGATGCCGGAGCCGCGCACCGTCTGGTTCGCCTTATAAAATTTATCCTTGATATGGGGCATATGAGCCGCGGGGATACCGCAGCCGTTGTCGCTGATGGCAATTTTGATGCTGTCTGCGTCGCTTGTTACCTGGATACCGATGACGCCGCTTGCCGGCGTATATTTCAGGGCGTTGTCCATGATATTGATAAAGACCTGCCGCAGCCTGTTTTTGTCGCCCATCACAGGGGGGACGTGGTCGGGCTCGTCGTAAAGCAAATGCTTGTTTTCGCCCAGCGCGCGTTCACGCAGCATATAAATCGCCTCGTCGAGCTCCGCGAGCAAATCGATTTTATCCATCATCAGCACCATCCTGCCGCTCTGGATTCGTGAAAAGTCGAGCAGCTCCTCGACGATGCCCGTCAAACGCTCCGACTCCTTGACGATGACCGACATGCCCTTTTCCATGGTTTTCGGGTCGGAAACACCGCCGAGCTGCATCGTCTCCGCCCAGCCCTTGATAGCGGTAAGCGGTGTGCGCAGCTCATGCGAAACGGAGGAGATAAAATCGTTTTTCATTTTTTCCGACGCGGCAAGCTCGTGCGCCATATAATTGATGGAATCGGACAGCTCACCGATTTCGTCGTCGTACATTTTATCGAGCTTCGCGTTGAAATCGCCCTGCGCAATCCGGTTAGCTGTCGCGCTCATTTCACGCACCGGGTTGACGATGGAGCGGATAAAATAAGCGCCGGAGATAACGACGAAGAACGTGATAAAAAGCCCCGCGAGAATAAGCGCCGTTATAGACAGGAATATCTTGCGGTTGGCAGCCTCTAGGGAGACGGCGTACCGGACCGCGCCGATGGTTTCCCCGTTGGAATTTTGGATGACGCGGGCCGCGGTCATAACCTCTTCACCAGAGCTTAATTTTCCGGTCCATAGGCCAAAGCCCTCGGGGTCATTTTTGGCCTGCTCATAGTCGGGCATAGCCTGTGTTTCGTCCGGGGCAAAGCCGGTCGAGGTAATAATAACCTTGCCGTAGCTGTTGACGACCATCAGCTCCATCAGCTCTTTGTCCGGAAAATTCTCGACGTATTCACGCGCGGTCGTGTTGAACTGCTCTGTGTCGGCTGCCGTGTAGTTGCCGAAAAAGTTTACAAGCTCATTGCTGCGTCCGCTGATGGTCTGTTGGATTCCGTTGTAATAGAACGTCTGAATCGAGAAGGATAGCACCACAATGATTGTTACAAGGATTGCAAGAATAACGCCGAGCGTATTGACAAGCCAGCGGCGCGTAATGCCCTTTTTCATTTGTGGTCAGCCCCCCTTCTTAAAGCATTTTTAAAGCTGCCTGGAATCAATCAGGCGTCCCATTTATATCCAAGCCCCCAAACGGTTACGATGTGCTTGGGGTTGCTCGGCTCATCCTCGATTTTCATCCGCAGGCGGCGGATGTTTACGTCGACGATTTTTTCTTCGCCCACATACTGGTCGCCCCATACATGCGTGAGTATATCAGTGCGGTCGAGCGCCGTGCCGGGATTCGAGAAGAAGTATTCCATAATTTGAAATTCCACCTGCGTCAGCTCAATCATCTTTCCGTTTTTGAGCAAGGCGCGGTTTCGCAGGTTTAAAACAAAGTCGCCGGACTTGAGCTCTTCCTTAAAATTGTTTTCGTCACGCTGCTGCGCAAGCACGACCCTTCTGTGCAAAGCGTCCACACGCGCAACAAGCTCTGACGGGGAAAACGGCTTTGTGACGTAATCGTCCGCGCCGAGCATCAGGCCGGTCACCTTGTCCATCTCCTGCGTGCGCGCGGTCAGCATAATGATGCCGATGCTTCCGTTGCGGCTCCTAAGCTCCTTGCATACGGCAAAGCCGTCGATGCCGGGCATCATAATATCGAGAATAGCGACGTCAAAATCCCCGCCCATCTCGTCATATTTCTGGAGGGCGGCCTCGCCGCAGTCGGCCTCAACCACGTCATATCCAGCCCGCGTCAGATTGATAACGACAAAATCGCGGATGGTCGCTTCATCTTCACATACCAATATTTTTTTCATTTTTGTCCTTCCTTTCCCGCTGTGTTACGATGCGTTGCTGTTAAGCAGCTCCAAATTACTGTCGATTTCACTCATAGGAAGCAGCAGGCTCGAGCCCTCCTGCGGGATATTGACCGCGTAAGTCAGCCCTGAGCTGCCCAGCAGCTCGACAAACCCGCTTGTATCCTTGCGCTCGGCCCAGTCCTTTTGGGTGAAAACCTGTATGGTCAGCAGGACGCTTCCCTTGCTTTGTATCCTGCCCTCAGTCTTCCATTCATAAAATGTCATGCTGCGCGCGGTGGTATCGATGCGTGCCGTTACTTTGTTTTTCCACTTGTCTGGGAGAATAAAATAATAGCCGTCGGTTGCGTTGATAACGGTTTCCATTACCGTCTGCAGCTTTGCGTCCTTTGTGCTGATGGAATTCCAATTCGTCTGGTTACAGACGGTTTCATCCTTTTCAAACACCTGCTTTTTCATCAGCCCGACGATTGGTATATCCATTACGCCGTTGCTGTCGATATCCTTGCAAATCGTAGAGCTGACACGCTCCGTCTCATTTTTCGGCATGTTTTTGTCCGATGTATCATAAAGCGGGTTCTTAAGTGAAGAATCGGCTTCGTTCCAATACAAAACCTCTGTCGTCATGGTGCTGTTGGGAGAAATACCGTCCACGAAAACGGCGTTTTTACCGTCGGAGGTCCTTCCCTTCTGTACGCTTGCGTAGCGGGTGACGCTGTTGCTCATTTCCGTAACGGAACGGACAAACAGCGATTGAACCTCCGGGTTGAACTGCAAAAGCTTCGCGGTAGCCGGAATTTCAGAGGCGCCAAGCGACAGCAGAATAATATCGTCGTGGCCGTCGCCCGTCAAATCCTCCACGACTATTTGCGAATAGGTTTCGGAAACGGTATGCTCGGTTGTGTGGTTTCCGTTGAAGGTGTAGGCGGTCATCTGGTTGACTGGGGCAACAAAATTGCTCCAGCTGACGATTACCTCGTTTTTACCGTCCCCGTCGAGATCCCCGAGGCATATTTTATCAACCTCCGTATTCTGGTTGGTAAAATCCCCGATTTCCTGCCAGACGCCGTCTATCTCTTTGATAAACAGGACGTGCGTTGCGGAGGAATCTCCCGCCGGCCTGTACAGGGCGATGGCCTCTGGCGTTCCGTCGCCGTCGAGGTCGGTTGTTGTAATAGCGGAATGGTAGTCGCCGTTCTGCGGATATTTCAGCGTGTAATCGCCGCCCGCCTTTGCTTCGATAACCTCCTGGATTTCCGCCTTGTCTCCCGTGGCGCGGGGCGGGCGCAGCAAATCCGAATTGTCAAAGCCTGACGGCGTGCAGCCGGTAAGCGTAAGGCCTGCCAAAAGCGCGGCCAAAACAACCGCTGCTATCTTTCGTTTCATGCCCCGTCCTCCTTTACACTGGGATAACCGGTATGTTACCGGTTTATTGCTATACAGTAATAGATAGGCTTGCCCATCTCCGTAAACATTTTTTCGTGCTCGGTTTCAATGTTGTCAGCAACGCCGCTGCGGCGCAGGTCGTCCGTGCGGTAAACGACAGAAAAGCCCGCCTCTTCAAAATAGCCAAGGCTGTCGTAGAAAAGCTCTTTGTCGTCCGTTTTAAAACGGATTTCCCCGTCCTTCACCAAAAAGGCTTTATAAAGCTTCAACTGTTTTGGGAAGGTGAGCCTGCGCTTTTTATGCTTGGCCTTCGGCCAGGGATTACAAAAATTGATGTAAATGCGCTCGATTTGGTCGTCGGGAGAGAGCGTCTGGTCAATTCGCTCAATATCCTGCGACATCAGCGCGATATTATCGACTGTTTGGCCGTTTTCTTCAAAAAGCCTGACGATATTGCGCCGGCCAACCGCGAGCACCTCGCTTTTGATGTCGACCGCGAGATAATTGATATTTGGGTTTTGCAGAGCAAGCTGCGCCATAAACCCGCCCTTTCCGCAGCCTAGCTCCAGGTGCAGCGGCTGTTTTTTTGGAAACCAATCTGCCCATTTTCCCCTGTTTTCCGGGGGATTGTCTACAAAAAATTTGCACGCGGCAAGCTCGGGACGCGCCCAGGGCTTTCTTCTCATCCTCATATGCTTCACCATAATGTAAACATGCTCAAAATATCACTTTATTATATCAGGGTTTTTCTATTTTTGCAATTCCTGTTTCTATAAAAAAGGGCCGTTTTAAGACAAAAATCCGGCGGAACCGAGAGGCTCCGCCGGACGCTTTGTGTTTTGTTCAGATAATCAGCAGGGGATAACGTTGACCGCTCTTACCTTGCTGCTGTTCTTCGGGTCGGCTTCCGTATCAAACGTGACCTTCTGGCCCTCGTTGAGCGTTTTGTAGCCGTCGGAAGCAATCGCGGAGAAATGTACGAATACGTCGCCGCTGCCGTCGTCGTTGGAAATAAATCCAAAGCCTTTTTCTGAGTTAAACCATTTTACTGTACCGTTGTTCATTCTGGTACCTCCATCTAAAAAATTCATATCCGTTGGTGCAATTTAAAGCGCGCACATTTTTGTAAATCATCAAAACGAACCATGACTTACAAAAACATGCGCGCCTAAGATAGCATTTTGAATACTTTTATTAGTATACCACGGCAAAATAGAAAAGTCAATGAAATATTCGGAAATAAATTTATGCTTCTTTTGCGGCCGCAAGCAGCGCCGGACTGCACAGCAGAGGGATTTGTTCCGGGTCGTCGGGCAGTGCAACCAATATTTGTTTTCCGCTGTTAAGATAATAGCCCTGCGCCTTGCCTTGAGGGCCGTCTATTTTTTTTACCTGGGGAGGGCTGCCCGTGGAAAGCGCCTTGGAAAGCACGTCCGCTAAGTTGTTTTCATCCTTCCTTGCAAGGCCGCCCACCACAAAAACAATGTTTTCATGGCTGAACGCTTTGTTTAGAGCGTCCACAAGAAGCTCGGGGGAAAAAGCAGCGCTTATGTCCACGGGACTCAGCCCGGCTGCCGCAAGACAGCCGGTAATTGCCGTTTCGCAATAGCCGGTCTGGTGGGCCATATAAAAAATTAATCCGCATTTTATCATATGATTATCACCGTCTTATTTTCGGGTTTCATCTACTGTCCCGCACTGGTGGCAGTGGGTTCGGAATTGCCGGCTCCTGCGTCAGTGCCGCTGTCCGGTGCGCTTGTTGGAGGCTGCGAGCTGCTCGGGGGCGGCGTAGGCGCATAGACCTTTATGATACAGGTTGCCGTCAATCCATTGTCCGTCGAAGCGGTAATTTTAGCGGTTCCGGCGCCCCTGGCCGTTACAAGCCCGTTTGCATCGACCGTGGCGACAGCCGCGTTGGAGGAACGCCACGTCACGGCCGGATAGGAAGCGTTCGACGGGGATACGTTGACCTTTAGCTGTACCGCCGTACCGATGTTCAGGTTATAGCCCGACCAGTTGAGGCTGATGCCGGTAACCGGTTGGATTACCTTGACGGTGCATTCCGCCTGGTTCCCGTTTTTGGTAACTGCCCGCACAGTGGCCGTTCCCGGGCCGACCGCCGTAAGCGTACCGTTACTGGCGACCGAAACTACGTTGATGTTCGAATTATACCATGTAACTGATTTATCGGTCGTGTTTGTGGGATTCCACTGCACGGCTATTTTACTTTTATCGCCCACATTCATCGTAACGGAGGAATGGTCGAAAAAAATGTTGATGTTTTCAATTTTTTGAACAGGCGCGGCGGTTGCCTTCTCGGTAGGCGCCTGTGTTTCCTCTTCCTTCTTTGTGTTATCGTAGAGGGTAAAAGCGCGTTCCTTGCCCTTTAGCTTGCCCTTGCCGTCGTACCAGTCGATTTCCCCGGCCTTGTACGCTTTGGAAAAGCTCGTGACCTTCGGCTTTGAGCCACCGTAGGTGTTGTAATAGACGTCTGGCCATAATGCGTCGGAATTGATAGAGGCCTTTTTGACGTCTACTTTGGCGCTTTCCCCGTCGCGCACCTTACGCGCGACGACTACCGTACGGAACTCGCTGAATTCATAGGAGCAGGTGGAGAGCGTGAGCAGCTGGTCTTTTTCGTTGACGTCTACGGGAATATCGAACAATGAGCGCTCACGGATTAAATAAACATAGTTCATAAATTCGGCGTCGCTTGCGAACGTGCCGGTCAGGTAATCAAAATATTCACCCTGCGATTCGAGCGTGTTCGTTTTATAAACGGAAATAACCTTCCACTGCGCGTCGCCCTCAGGCGTATCGAAACGGATAACCGGATGCTTTTTGTAAAAATCGAGGTCGCCTGTGGTGCGCCCGTAGCCCATCAAGCCCGCGAACATACGGCCGTCGTTCATATGGTGTCCGTGGATAATCACGTTTTTGGAATCGGCGCCCTGCTTGCTGCGGTAGTCGATAAACAGGCTTCCGTAGCCGCTGTAATTTCCCTTATAGTCGGCATACAGGTATTTCTGGGTACTGATGGTATCCGTCTTTGACTGCAAAACGGGATAGTCGAGATATTCGGTGTTATCCATCTTCAGCCAGGCGACGATTTCCTTGTTGGTTTTCTTGAGCGCGTCCCAGTCGTGGGAAATCGTGTTCAAAACCTCGCCGGTTTTAGGGTCGGTTTCCTTTATAGGTTCGTCCATATGTCCGGTTTGCTGTATTTCATGAACGGTATTGTCGTTGAGCATCGGCTGGATAACAAGGTAATTGATTAAATAACCCGCGGTGAAAAGAAACGTAAGCGACGCGACGATTAAAACGATTTTGCGCGCGACCTCCTTGCCGCTGTCGCCCTTTTTGGGGATGACGCCGCTCCAGAAGCCCTTCTTTTTTTTCTTCTTAGTATCCTGTGTAATTGGCTTTGGAATAAAAGATACCCCCTTTTGCGTTAGCTCCCCGTCCGGGAGCGGGCTGTTCGTCAGGGCGAAATAAATGCCCTGTTTTATCATCTGTCCGACGGGTACGCCCGTCAGGCTCTCTTTTGGCAGCAGCACAATCTTTTTGCCGTAGCAGAAAAAGCAGTAGCCTTCATAGCCGTTTCCCATGTTGCCCATGGAAAGCGCGTTTGCAAAGGCGGGAGCGGTAGTGTCCTCCTGTTCCTCCTCCTGCGCGGGAAAATCCATCGCCATCACGAGGTCGGGCAGGCCCTGCTCGTGCAGCTCCTTGAGCTTTTTCCGGTCGGGCGTCGTATGGTTTGCGGCAAGGCCGCAGAGCGCTTCAAACGCGGCGTTGTCTTCTTTGCCGTCGAGCGCGTTTGCCATGACGATTAATTCAATATCGTCCTTGGAATCAAAAGACTGGTTGATTCCTTCCAGTATTTTGACGCGGTCGGGGTCCATCTCCGTCTTATAGAGAATGTTGACGCCCGACTGGCGCAGCTCTTCCATAACGGAGGGAAGCGCCTTGTTTAGCGCCTGCATTTCCTCCTTGCCGCTGCGTACCGAATATATTTCAGCATTCATGGCATATACCTCCCGTTTTCAGTCCTGTATCATAAGCGCAGTTGTGCGCGGTGTTCCTTTATTTCATACTAACCGATTTTCGTACAATAGGTGTTTTCTACAGCGCGTTCAATCAAACCTTCACAGTCCAGCTCCTCCTGCGCGAGCTTTACAAATTTAAGCACAGGCCTTGTGCGCGGGTGCTTCGGCGTGAATACCGTGCAGCAATCCTCGTAGGGCTGGATGGACGTTTCAAACGTGCCGATTCTGCGCGCCGTCTTTATAATTTCATCCTTGTCCATTCCAATGAGCGGCCGGAACACGGGCATGGAGCACGCCTCGTCCGTGCAGGCGATGGCGTGAATCGTCTGGCTTGCGACCTGCCCCAGGCTTTCACCCGTAATCAGGGCCGCGCATTCGTTTTCCTGCGCAATGCGCTCGGCAATCTGCATCATAAAGCGGCGCATGATGATGGTGAAAAGCTCCTCCGGGCAGTTTTTGCGGATTTCCTCCTGGATTTCCGAAAACGGGACGGTATGCATGACCATCCTGCCGCTGTAGCGGGAAACAATCGAAAGAAGCTCCTTGACCTTTTCCTCGGCGCGCTCGCTCGTGTAGGGCGGGCTTGCGAAATGAACGGCGGTAAGCTCCACACCGCGCTTCGCCATCATGTAGGCCGCGACGGGACTGTCGATGCCGCCGCTGATGAGGATGGCCGCACGGCCTCCTGTCCCGACGGGAATGCCGCCCGCGCCGCGCAGAGCCTGCCCGTGGATATACGCGCCGAAATCGCGTATCTCCACCGTAACGGTCAGCTCGGGGTTATGTACATCTACCCTCAGGTGCGGGAGATGCTCAAGCAGATACCCGCCCAGCTCGGCGCAGATTTGCGGGGATTTCAAGAGAAACTGCTTGTCGGAGCGCTTTGCTTCCACCTTAAAGGTATGCACAAGCTCCAACTGCTCCTTTAAATATTCCAGCGCGTTTGCGTTGATGCTGTCCATGTTTTTTTCAGCAAAGCACGCTCTGGAATAGGCGGCAATGCCGAACACGCACCCGACGCGGCGCTCTGCTTCGTCAAGGTCGGCGCCGTCCCTGAGCGGCGTGACATATACGGTCGACTGTGCCGTTTTGATTTCAAACGGCCCCAAATACGAAATGCTTCTTTTTATGTTTTTGACGAGCACATCCTCAAAGGTACGCCTGTTAAGCCCCTTTAAGGCAAGCTCGCCGACCTTTATCAGTATCATTTCCTTCATTGTTTACCCTCTTCATCCTTCTTTATGCTTTTCACGCCTTCCTACCGCCTTGCAAGCGTGCGCATTCCTTCACCGATTGCCTCTATCAGGCAATCTACGTCGGCCCTTGTGTTATATTTTGAAAAGCTTACGCGCAGCGCGCTGCCGCTTTCCTCTGTGGAAAGCCCGAGCGCCGTAAGCACGTGGCTTTTTTTACCCTTAGCGCACGCGGAGCCGCTGGAAACGTATATGCCCTTTGACGCGAGAAAATGGAGCATGGTTTCGCTTTTTATTCCAAGTACGGAGAAATTGACAATATAGGGAAGGCACCGGTCGTCTGAGTGCAAAACCGTGCGCTCAAGCTTTAAAACCCGTTCGGCGCAGTAGCCGCGCAGCGCGCGGATTTCTTCAATCGCGTTCAAATCGATTTCCCGCACAGCGGCGCCAAAGCCCGCAATCAGCGGGGCAGCCTCCGTACCGGGGCGCAGCCTGTTTTCCTGCTCCCCGCCGAACGTACGCGGCGAAATGCGTACGCCGTTTTTCACATACAGCGCGCCGGCCCCCTTTGGGCCGTGTATTTTGTGCGCGGAAACCGTGAGCAAATCTACATTCAGCCTGCGCGGTGAAACCGGGATTTTGCCGAACGCCTGCACCGCGTCGCAGTGGATAAGCGCCGGCGCGCATTTTTGCACGGCGGCCTTCCTTGCGGCTTCTACCGGCTGTATGGCGCCCGTTTCGTTGTTGACGAGCATAATGCTGATAAGAATTGTCTTATTGTCCACCGCTTCAAAAATTTGCTCCGGTGTGACGCGGCCGCCGTTTTCCGGCTTGAGGAAAATAACCTCATATCCCTGCCGCTCCAGCTCCTTGCAGCTTTCAAAGACGGAGGAATGCTCAATCGCGGTCGTCACAATTTTATTGCCCATGCGGCGCCTTGCGTCCACCGCGCCGAAAACGGCCAGGTTATTCGCCTCCGTGCCGCCGCTCGTGAAATAAATTTCTGTCTTTTCCGCACATAGCTGCTTCGCTATGGAGCAGCGGGCCTTTGTAATCTCTTTTTCGGCCTCCAGCCCTTTTGCATGCAGGGAGGATGGGTTTCCGTAATTCAGCGTCATCATGTCGTAGGCCGCCTGCGCGGCGCTGCGGCACACAGCCGTCGTCGCGCTGTTGTCCAGATAAACGTTCGTGCCCGTTTCAAACACCTCTTGCTTCCAATATAAAAAACAGACCACAAGTCACATATCATTATACACGAAACGCCCGCGCCTGCAAATAAATAATAGAAATTTAACAAAATGTTCTAAAATCGGAAATCAATATGATTAAGCGGGCCCAAACAGGGAATAATTGACTGTGAAAGGGTGAGTTTACGTGAATGTATCAAAGAAAGAATATTCCAAAATGACGGAAAAAGCGTCGCCGAACAGCCACCTTTTTTTAGATTGCCTCAAGGCGTTCCTGTTTGGCGGCGTGATTTGCACCATAGGGCAGGGCTTCACCGATATTTATATGCTGTGCGGCATGGATAAAACAGAGGCCGCCACGCTTACCTCCGTGACGCTCGTGTTTTTGGGCGCGCTGCTTACAAGTATCGGCATATATGACAAGCTCGCAAAGCACGGGGGAGCCGGTACGCTCGTTCCGATTACCGGCTTTGCAAACTCAATCGTGTCGCCCGCTATTGAATTTAAAAGCGAAGGCTATATCCTCGGTCTGGGCGCCAAAATGTTTATTATCGCGGGGCCTGTTTTAGTATACGGAATTACGGCCTCCGTCGTGTATGGCATTATCTATTTTATCTTGAAGAGCATGGGTGCCGTTTGAACAGTTTTGAACAACCTTGCCGGGCGTTGCTTTTGATTCGAAAAAAGAAACCGCAGAGGCGTTTTTGCTTCTGCGGAATTATTTTTTCATTTACATAAAGAATACGAAAAAAACCGGCGATTTCTCTTGACAAACTCTTGACAATCAAATAAAATAAGAAAATGCACCATAATGGCATAGCTTGCCCTTATCGCCCTTTCGACGGGTTGATATTAGCATAAAATTTTTCAAAAATCAAGTGGTATTTTTAAAAATGTTGCGGGGCCTTATGGAAGACAGCGGACTAACTATCAGGAATGGAGTGATACGCCCATGGTGAATGTCAAGCCGACAAAGCTTGGTAAAAATGAGAGGATGAGCTTTTCTAAAATCGACGAGGTTATCGATATGCCGAACCTCATCGAGGTACAGAAAAAATCCTACAAATGGTTTTTAGACACAGGGCTGAAGGAAGTATTTCAGGATGTATCGGGCATTACCGATTACACCGGCAATCTGGTTCTCGACTTTGTGGACTACACACTTGACGTTGACAATCCCAATTACAGCGTAACGGAATGCAAGGAAAGGGACGCCACCTACGCCGCCCCCCTGCGCGTCGTCGCGCGCCTGCTCAATAAAGAGACGGGCGAAATCAAGGAATCCAACGTCTTTATGGGCGACTTCCCCCTTATGACCTCGAGCGGCACGTTCGTAATCAACGGCGCCGAGCGCGTCATCGTATCACAGCTGGTTCGTTCCCCGGGCGTTTATTACAAGATGGAATATGACAAGACGGGCAAAAAGCTTTTCAGCTCCACGGTTATCCCGAACAGGGGCGCTTGGCTTGAGTATGAAAACGACGTGAACGACGTTTTCTACGTCCGTATCGATAAAAACCGCAAAATTCCCATCACGGTGTTTATCCGCGCGCTGGGTCTGGGAAGCGACGGGGAAATCCTCGACTACTTCGGCGAGGATGAGCGCATCCGCGCGACCATCGAGAAAGACCCCTGCAAGAACACAGAGGAAGCGATGATTGAGGTCTACCGCAAGCTCCGCCCGAGCGAACCGCCGACGGTGGAAAGCGCGCAGACACACATCAATAATCTGTTTTTCGACGCCAGGCGCTACGATATGTCGCGCGTCGGCCGTTATAAATACAACAAGAAGCTTGGTATTTCCGCGCGCCTTGCAAACCAGAAGATTACGGAGCCGATTGCAAACCCCCGCACGGGCGAGGTCATGGCGATGGCGGGCGACGTAATCAGCCGCGAGCTTGCCATGGAGATTGAGAACGCCGGCGTTAATACCGCGTTTGTAGACGTGGAGGGCAAGACGGTCAAGGTCATCTCCAACGGCATGGTCGATATCGGCGGGTATGTCAATTTCAACGCTGAGGAAGAATGCGGCATCAACGAGAAGGTAAGCTTCGCCGTATTATGCGAAATCCTCGACGCCTGCGGCGGCGACCAGGAGCTGCTCAAGGAAACCATTGCGCAGCGCCGCGGCGACCTTATCCCGAACCATATTATTATTGACGATATTTTCTCATCTATCAACTATATGAACTGCCTTGCCTGCGGCTTAGGCACGACGGACGACATCGACCATCTCGGCAACCGCCGCATCCGCAGCGTGGGCGAGCTGCTGCAGAACCAGTTCCGCATCGGCTTCTCAAGGCTTGAGAGGGTAATCCGCGAAAGGATGACCTTACAGGCGCAGGACCTCGATAACCTGTCGCCGAACGCGTTAATCAACATCCGCCCGGTTACGGCGGCAATCAAGGAGTTCTTCGGCTCCTCGCCGCTTTCGCAGTTTATGGACCAGACCAACCCGCTCGCGGAGCTTACGCATAAAAGGCGTCTTTCGGCGCTCGGCCCCGGCGGCCTTTCACGTGACCGCGCGGGCTTTGAGGTGCGCGACGTCCACTACAGCCATTACGGCCGCATGTGCCCGATTGAGACGCCGGAAGGACCGAACATCGGCCTGATTTCGTACCTTGCGACGTTCGCGCGTATCAACGAATATGGCTTTATCGAGGCGCCGTTCCGTAAGGTAGATAAAGAGACGGGCGTCGTTACCGGCGAGGTCGTTTATATGACGGCCGACGTGGAGGATGAATTCTACGTTGCGCAGGCCAACGAGCCGCTCGACGACGACGGGCGTTTTAAAAACCCAAAAATCAACGGACGTTACCGCGACGAGTTCGTGGAGCTTGAGCGTGACCGTTTCGATTATATGGACGTATCTCCCCGGATGGTCGTTTCCGTCGCGACGGCGATGATTCCGTTCCTTGAGAACGACGACGCAAACCGCGCGCTGATGGGCTCGAACATGCAGAGGCAGGCCGTTCCGCTGATGGTCACGCAGTCCCCGATTGTCGGCACCGGCATGGAATACAAGGCGGGCGTCGACTCCGGCGTGTGCCTGCTGTCCAAAGAGGACGGCGTGGTCCTTTCCGTAAGCGCGGACAAAATCGCCGTGCGCTACGATTCCGGAAAAATCGAGGAATTCAAGGTCACGAAGTTCATGCGCTCAAACCAGGGAACCTGCATCAACCAGATTCCTGTCGTCGATAAGGGGCAGCGCGTCTTGAGGGGCGAAGTGCTCGCCGACGGCCCGGCCACGAAGAACGGTGAAATCAGCCTTGGAAAGAACGCGTTGATTGGCTTTATGACCTGGGAAGGCTATAACTACGAGGACGCTGTCCTCATCAATGAAAAGATTGTCAGGGACGACGTTTATACGTCTATCCATATAGAGGAATATGAAACCGAGGCCAGGGACACGAAGCTCGGCCCGGAGGAAATTACGCGCGACATCCCGAACGTCGGCGAGGATATGCTCAAGGATTTGGACGAACAGGGTATTATCCACATCGGCGCCGAGGTGCAGGCGGGCGATATACTGGTTGGCAAGGTCACGCCGAAGGGCGAGACGGAGCTCACCGCTGAGGAACGCCTGCTGCGCGCTATATTCGGCGAAAAGGCCAGGGAAGTCAGGGACACCTCCCTGCGCGTTCCGCACGGCGAGTCCGGCATTGTTGTGGACGTCAAGGTGTTCACAAGGGAGAACAGCCACGACGAGCTGCAGCCGGGCGTCAATAAGGTCGTGCGCTGCTACCTGGCGCAGAAAAGAAAGATTTCAGTCGGCGATAAGATGGCCGGCCGCCACGGCAACAAGGGCGTCGTTTCGAGAATCCTCCCCGTCGAGGATATGCCGTTCCTGCCGGACGGCACACCGCTCGATATTGTGCTCAACCCCCTCGGCGTTCCTTCCCGTATGAACATCGGGCAGGTGCTCGAGGTTCATCTGGGCTATGCCGCGAAGGCGCTCGGCTGGAAGATTATGACGCCTGTGTTCGACGGCGCGCACGAAGAGGATATCTTTGAGGCGTTCCGCCAGGCGGGACTGAGCGAGGACGGCAAGACATGGCTCAAGGACGGCAGGACGGGCGAATATTTCGATAATCCCGTTACCGTTGGCTATATGTACTATTTGAAGCTCCATCACCTGGTTGACGATAAAATCCACGCGCGTTCCACAGGCCCGTACTCGCTCGTAACGCAGCAGCCGCTCGGCGGCAAGGCGCAGTTCGGCGGACAGCGCTTCGGAGAAATGGAAGTCTGGGCGCTCGAGGCTTACGGCGCGGCATACACGCTGCAGGAAATCCTGACGGTCAAGTCGGACGACGTCGTCGGGCGTGTCAAGACCTATGAATCAATCGTCAAGGGTCAGAACATCCCGAAGCCGGGCATTCCGGAATCCTTCAAGGTTCTTATCAAGGAGCTGCAGTCGCTTTCGCTCGACGTCAAGGTACTCGACAAGGACAACGAGGAAATCGACCTCAAGCAGAACTTCGACGAGGACGACGAAATCACGGCGGTACCGGACAGCGCGCTTGCTGAGGACGAGGTGATGACGACCATGGAGGGCTTCCAGCTGGAGGATGATCCCGACGACAACAACATGTTTGACGAGTCGTCTATTTTTGAAGAGGAAGAAGACGATTTAATCGATGATTTTGACAGCGATGAACTGTAAGGGGAGGCTTGGCGAATATGGAGTTTAACGTTTTTGAATCAATTAAAATAGGACTTGCTTCTCCCGAACAGATTAGGGATTGGTCGCATGGCGAGGTAAAAAAACCGGAAACCATCAACTACCGTACCTTAAAGCCGGAACGCGACGGCCTGTTCTGCGAGCGTATTTTCGGACCGCAGAAGGACTGGGAATGCCACTGCGGAAAGTATAAAAGAATCCGCTATAAGGGCAAAATCTGCGACCGCTGCGGCGTTGAGGTTACACGCGCGAAGGTCAGAAGGGAGCGCATGGGCCACATTGAGCTGGCAGCACCCGTTTCCCATATCTGGTACTTCAAGGGAATACCGTCGAGAATCGGCCTGATGCTCGACATCTCCCCGCGCCTGCTCGAAAAGGTGCTGTATTTTGCGGCCTATATCGTAACCGACCCGGGCGATGCCAGGGGCCTTACGAAGATGCAGATTTTGACAGAAAAAGACTACCGCGAAATGCGTGAAAAATACGAGGACGATTTCGAGGCCGGAATGGGCGCGGAGGCCGTGAAAAGGCTTCTGTCCGAAATCGATTTGGAGCAGCTTTCCACAGAGCTCAAGGAGGAGCTTGAAAACGCGACCGGCCAGAAGAGGGTCCGCCTCTTAAAAAGGTTGGAGGTCGTCGAGTCCTTCCGGCTTTCCGGCAATCGGCCGGAGTGGATGATACTGGACGTCGTCCCGGTCATCCCGCCGGACATTCGCCCGATGGTACAATTGGACGGCGGCCGTTTCGCGACGAGCGACCTCAACGATTTGTACCGCAGGGTAATCAACAGGAACAACCGCCTGAAAAGGCTTTTGGAGCTTGAGGCCCCCGACATAATCATCCGCAACGAAAAGCGTATGCTGCAGGAAGCGGTAGACGCGTTAATCGACAACGGTCGCCGCGGCAGGCCGGTCACTGGGCCGAACAACCGCGCGCTCAAATCCCTGTCCGACATGCTCAAGGGCAAGCAGGGGCGTTTCCGCCAGAACCTTCTGGGTAAGCGCGTCGACTATTCCGGGCGTTCCGTTATCGTTGTCGGGCCGGAGCTTAAAATGTACCAGTGCGGCCTGCCGAAGGAAATGGCTCTGGAGCTGTTTAAGCCGTTTGTCATGAAGCGCCTGGTTGAAACTAAGGTTTCGCAGAACATCAAGGCGGCAAGAAAGGCCGTTGAGCGCGCAAAGCCCGAGGTATGGGACGCGCTTGAGGTCGTCATCAAGGGCCACCCGGTTCTCCTGAACCGCGCCCCCACGCTGCATAGGCTGGGCATCCAGGCGTTTGAGCCGGTGCTCGTAGAGGGCAGGGCGTTAAAGCTCCATCCGCTCGTCTGTACCGCGTACAACGCGGACTTCGACGGCGACCAGATGGCCGTGCACGTTCCGCTTTCCGCGGAAGCGCAGGCGGAGGCACGCTTTTTGATGCTCGCCGCCGGCAACCTCTTAAAGCCGTCCGACGGCCGCCCTGTTACCGTCCCGACACAGGATATGGTGCTCGGCTCCTATTACCTGACGCTCGACAAGGACGGGGAAAAGGGCGAAGGCAAGGTGTTCCGCGACTTTGACGAGGCGCTTATGGCGTACGATACGGACGTTGTAAGCCTGCACGCGAAAATCAAGGTACGGCGCGAGCTTGAAATCGGCGGCGAAGTAAAGTCGGCGATGATTGAAACGACCGTCGGCAAGATTATATTCAACCGCCCGATTCCGCAGGACCTCGGCTTTGTCGACCGCAGCAAGCCGGAAAACCTTTTTGAGCTGGAAATCAGCTTCCTGGTCGGCAAAAAGCAGCTTGGTAAAATTATCGACAGGTGTATCCGCGTACACGGTACGCAGGTGACCTCCAAGGTGCTTGACGACGTAAAGGCGCAGGGCTTTAAGTATTCGACCAAGGGCGCGATTACCGTCGCCGTCTGCGACGCGGAAATCCCGCAGGCCAAAAAAGAGATTATCGCGAAGGCGGAAGAGGACATCGATACCGTCACCGGCCTCTTTAAAGAGGGCCTCGTTTCCAATGAGGAGCGCTATGAAAGCGTTCTGAAAATTTGGGAAAAGGCGACAAACGACGTTACGTCTGCCCTTCAGAAGAACCTTGGACGCTACAACCCAATCTTCATGATGGCTGATTCCGGCGCCCGCGGCAGTATGAGCCAGATTCGCCAGCTCGCTGGTATGCGTGGACTGATTGCGAATACCTCCGGTAAGACGATTGAAATTCCGATTCGCGCGAATTACCGTGAAGGCCTTAACATTTTGGAATACTTTATCTCCTCGCGCGGCGCGAGAAAGGGCCTTGCCGATACTGCGCTTCGTACGGCGGACTCCGGTTACCTTACAAGGCGACTCGTCGACGTATCGCAGGAGGTCATCATCCGTGAGGATGACTGCGGCACGCATGAGGGCATCGAGGTATTTGAAATCCGCGACGGCAAGGAATCCATCGAGAGCCTTCACGAGCGCCTGCTCGGCCGGTACCTCTGCGAGGACTTTATCGACGATAAGACGGGCGAGATACTCGTTTCCCGCGAAACCATGATGGGCGACGAGGAAGCCGATATTATCGTGAACGCCGGCGTGGAGCGCATTAAAATCCGTTCCATCCTCGGCTGCCGCGCAAAGCACGGCGTCTGCCGCAAGTGCTATGGCTCGAACCTTGCAAACGGCATGCCTGTCACGGTCGGCGAGGCGGTCGGCATTATCGCCGCGCAGTCTATCGGCGAACCGGGCACACAGCTTACGATGCGTACGTTCCATACGGGCGGCGTCGCTTCCGCGGAGGATATTACACAGGGTCTTCCGCGTGTTGAAGAGCTGTTCGAGGGCCGCAAGCCGAAGCATCTCGCCATCATCAGCGAAATTGCCGGCGATGTACGCTTTGAAGAAATCAAGAACAACCGCCATGCGGTTATCTTTAATAAAGAGACCGGCGACGAAAAATCCTACCTCATTCCCTTTGGCTCCAGGGTCAAGGTGGAAGAGGGCCAGACAATCGAGGCCGGCGATATGATTACAGAAGGCTCGGTCAACCCGCACGACGTGCTCGCCATCAAGGGCGCGCAGGCCGTGCAGGATTACCTGATTCAGGAGGTCCAGCGCGTTTACCGTATGCAGGGCGTTGACATCAACGACAAGCATATTGAGGTAATCGTCCGCCAGATGATGAAGAAGGTAAGAATCGAAGACCCGGGCAACACCAACCTGCTGCCCAGCACGCTGGTAGACAAGAACGAGTTTTTAAGCGCAAACGAAGAAATTTGCGCGCGTGTCGAAAATGGGGAAGAGGACCTTAGGGAAGCGACCTGTACGCAGATGCTTCTCGGTATTACAAAGGCGTCCCTTGCAACCGACAGCTTCCTGTCGGCGGCTTCGTTCCAGGAAACCACGAGAGTGCTGACCGACGCCGCAATCAAGGGCAAGGTCGACCCGCTGATGGGCCTCAAGGAGAACGTCATCATCGGTAAGCTTGTCCCGGCGGGAACGGGTATGCACCGTTACAGCGACGTAGAGCTGGAGGAAACGTATCCGGCCGCTGCTGTGAACGAATACGAACAGGCCCAGGCGGAATAACGGGACAAAACACGGCGGAACCACCACGCCGTATCCCGAAATTCCTTCCGGCTTAATTATGCGTAGGCGGAGGCTCCGGCAGCTGCCCGGAGTATGAAGTAAATAAAAATTGCAGTTGCAGGACAAAAACAAGCCCTCCGCGTTACGCGGGGGGCTTGTTTTATTGAATTTAATGATTAGGAAAATAAATTCTACTGCACGAATAATTTTACAGAAAACAGGTTTGGTTTTGGGCGGAATTTCCGCGAGCAAAAAGGGCAATAAATCATATTGGATTAAAAAATAAAGCTTTGAGGTGGTTTTGATGTCAAACAGGATTAAAGATTTAAGGAAAAGCAGAGGGTTTACACAGGAGGAAATCGCGGAATATCTGGGTATTCACCAGACGACCTATGGCAGCTATGAAACGGGAAAGCTGAAAATCCCGTTGGAATCATGTGAGAAGCTGGCTGATTTTTATAAAACCAGCCTGGATTACCTTACATGCAGGACAAACAAAATAAAGCCGTATAAAAAATGAATCCCTAGTTTTTACAAAAAGTAAAGAGGGCCTTTAAATGGCCTTTGGTAAACACTTGACCGTAAAAAGGGCTGTGACAAATCTGTCACAGCCCTTTGTTTGCGTTATATAAAAGGATTATTCTTCTTTCCCACAGCACTTTTTATATTTTTTTCCGCTGCCGCACGGGCATGGGTCGTTCCTGCCTACCTTATCCTTTGCGGACTTCCGCACGGTGCGGTTTACCGTGTCTGTGCCGTCGGAGCTCGTAGCCAGGGGCTTCGCGACCTGTTCGCGCTTGATAACCACATTGAGCGGGTTTTGGGGCTGCTGCTGCGGCTGTTGTCCCGGCAGGACTACCTGGTGGGCGGCAGCGGCCTGCTTTGCCATTTCCTGCTGCCTGCGCGCGATTTCCGCGTTGCGCTTCTGTATTTCCACAATGCGCTTGGGCGCCGCAAGCACCATTTTGACGGTATCCTCACGGATAGAGGCAATCATCTCGTCAAACATATCGAAGCCTTCGAAGCGGTATTCGACGACCGGGTCGCGCTGTCCGTAAGCGCGCAGGCGGATGCCCTGCTTTAACTGCTCCATCGCGTCGATATGGTCCATCCAGTAGGTATCGACGTTCTTGAGCAGGTATACGCGCTCCATTTCACGCATGGTTTCTTCGGGCAGGATACTCTCGTTTTCTTCATAGAGGTCCATCGCTTTTTTGGTCAGCTCGTCGATGAGGTCCTGCTTTTCCATGCCCTCCAAATCGTCGAGCGTGTAGTGCAGGTCACCTTCTTCTATGAGCCAGCCGAGATAGAAGTCGCGCAGGCTACCAAGATTCCAGTTGTCCCTCGTTACGTCGTCCGGGCAGAAGGCGGAAACGTTCTTTTCGATGGTCTGCTCAACCATTTTGATAATCTGGTCCTTGATATTTTCGCCGTTTAAGACCTGGTCGCGCTGTCCATAGATGATTTCGCGCTGGCGGTTCATAACGTCGTCATACTGCAAAACATTCTTTCTGATGGCAAAGTTGCGGCTTTCCACCTTTTGCTGGGAGCTTTCAATAATGTTGGAAAGCATTTTGTTTTCAATCGGCATATCGTCCGGTGCGTTCAGCCGCTCCATAACGGCCTTCATACGCTCGCCGCCGAATAGGCGCATCAAATCGTCCTCTGTTGACAGGTAGAACCTGCTCTTACCGGGGTCGCCCTGACGGCCGGAACGGCCGCGCAGCTGGTTGTCGATACGGCGGGATTCGTGGCGCTCCGTACCGATGATGAACAGGCCGCCGGCCTTTCTCACCTCGTCGGCCTCTTCCTTGATGGCCTCTTTATATTTCTTATTGAGCTCAGCAAAGGTTTTGCGCGCGTTTAAGATTTCCTCGTCGTCCGTGTCTGCAAAGCCGGTCGATTCAGCAATCAGCTCCTCGCTGAACTGCATCCTCCGCATCTCAGTTTTTGCCATGAACTCAGCGTTGCCGCCGAGTATAATATCGGTACCGCGGCCCGCCATGTTCGTTGCAATCGTAACGGCGCCCTTTTTACCGGCCTGCGCGACGATTTCAGCTTCCTTGTCATGCTGCTTTGCGTTCAAAACGTTGTGCTTAATGCCCTTTCTCTTAAGCATGGCGCTCAGATGCTCGGATTTTTCAATCGAAATCGTACCCACCAGGACAGGCTGCCCGGTCGCGTGGCATTCAATGATGTCCTTGATGACCGCCTCGAACTTGCCCTGCTCCGTTTTAAAGATAGAATCCGGCAGGTCTTCACGCACCATCGGGCGGTTCGTCGGGATTTCCACAACGTCGAGCTTATAAATCTCGCGGAATTCCTCCTCCTCCGTCATGGCCGTACCGGTCATACCGGAAAGCTTTGTATACAGGCGGAAATAGTTCTGGAAGGTGATGGTCGCGAGCGTTTTGCTCTCGTTTTCGACCTTGACGCCTTCCTTCGCCTCGATTGCCTGGTGCAGTCCCTCGTTGTAGCGCCTGCCGTACATCAAACGCCCGGTGAATTCGTCGACGATGACGACCTCGCCGTCCTTGACGACGTAGTCGATGTCGCGCTTCATAATGCCGTGCGCCTTGATTGCCTGGTTGACGTGGTGCTGTATCGTCAGATTGTCCGGGTCGGTCAGGTTCTCAATACCGAAATACTGCTCCGCCTTTTTCACACCCAGGGGTGTAAGCGTTGCGGACTTCGCCTTTTCGTCTATGATATAATCGATGCCCTTCTCTTTAAAAAGCTCGTCATTATCCTCTTTGCTGTCCGTTTCAGCAAAGCGTTCGGCCTTTAATGTTTTGGCCAGCTTGTCGGCGCGCTCGTAAAGGTCGGTCGACTTGTCGCCCGCGCCTGAAATGATGAGCGGCGTCCTCGCCTCATCAATCAAGATAGAGTCAACCTCGTCCACGATGGCGTAGGCGTGGCCGCGCTGGACTTTGTTTTCCTTATAAACAACCATGTTGTCGCGCAGGTAATCGAAGCCAAGCTCGTTGTTCGTGCCGTATGTAATATCCGCCGCATAGGCCGCTTTTCTCAAATCGTTTTCCATGTCGTGCACAATCAGGCCGACGGAAAGCCCCAGGAAGCGGTAAAGCTTGCCCATCCATTCCGAGTCGCGGCGCGCCAGGTAATCGTTGACTGTAACAATATGCACACCCTCGCCCGTCAGGCCGTTCAGGTATGCCGGAAGAGTTGCAACGAGCGTTTTGCCTTCACCTGTTTTCATTTCGGAGATACGTCCCTGGTGCAGGACGATACCACCGATAATCTGTACCGGGAAATGGCGCATGCCAAGCACCCTGTCGGAGGCTTCCCGGCAGACGGCAAACGCGTCTGGCAGAATATCATCCGTCGTTTCCCCATTCTTTAAACGGTTTTTCAATATATCGGTCTGTTCCTTCAGCTCGCTGTCGGACATCGCCTTATACTTGTCCTCCAGAGACAGAACCTTGTCGCAAAGGGGCTGAATCCGTTTGACTTCCCTTTTGCTGTAGTTGCCGAACATCGCTTTCAAAAAATTCATGGCAATCGATCCTTTCCATCGCGCGCAGCCACGAGCTGCGCCTTCGAGATGCTCACGCAGAATATTTCAATTTAATTACCTGCACAAGTCAAATTATTATAGCATACTTTTTTCAAAAAATCATCCATTATTTTGTGAACAGGACAAAAAGAAACGGGCGGGATTTCCCCGCCCGTCAGACCGTCGAAAAAGTCGCGTAACCGCAAATCAGCATAGCTAATTTGCTTACCGCGTTAGCTGCAATTGTAAATTGCACTCATATACACACGTATTACTCGCTTATTTGCAAGCTTGCTGCCTTGTCTTACACGATTTTTCCCGGCCTGACAGTTTATCGGCAAGCAGACGTGCGGGAAATAGTGGTGCCTTATTTTTCCCCGCGCAGGGAAGCGGCGGCCGCTTCCATTGCAGCAACGGCGACCGGCCCCGCGGTAGAATATCCAAGCGAGCCCTTTTCCACAACAACCGCAAACGCCAGCGGCGCGTCCTCGTCACGCGAGAAGCCGACCATCCACGCGTCGTTGCTGTCCGGGTCACCGACCTCGGCAGTACCCGTTTTGGCGCAGACCTCAAGGGACGGGAACATGCCGTCGCCGTAGTTGGACGTAACGGTATACCGCATCATTTCATTTAAGGTGTCCGCTGTGCTTTTGCTCAAAAGCTCCCGGTCGGCAGAAGCGTTCGGCGCGCGGACGGGGGAGTAGTCCCCTTTAAAAACCTTCGAGACGAAATATGGTTGCACCGACTGTCCGTGGTTTGCTATCGCGCCGCACATGATTGCCATCTGCATGGGGTTTGCAAGGTCGGTATACTGCCCGATGCCAGACCACCCAAGGTCGTTGTCCTGTGCCTTGGAAACGTCGTATTTTCCCTTAACCGTCGGCGTGTTGCCAACGTTGAAGCTCTGGGTAATGCCGATTTTATTTGCCTCTTCCGTCATTTTTTCCTTGCCGATTTCGACGGCAAGCTCCGCGAATACCACATTGCACGACTGCGCGAGCCCGTCGCGGAAATTGATTTCCCCGTGATGCGACATGCAGGAGATTTCCTCGCCGTTAATGACGACACCTCCGTTGCAGGTAAACGTTTTGTCAAAGACGCCCGGCAGATAATCGATAGCCGCCGCCGCCGTAACCAGCTTGAAGGTGGAGCCGGGCGTGTAGGTGCTCGAAAGCACTCGATTTAAGTACGCGCCCTTGTACTGGTCTTCGTTGTCCTCTGTAATTTCAGGCGGATTCTGCGGGTCATAGGTGGTAGAGCTTACGTTGCAGATGACCTCGCCCGTCTTATAGTTGAACACAACGACCGCTCCGTGCGCGCCGTTTAAGGCCTCGTAGGCAGTCCTGCAAACGTCCGCGTCGATGGTGAGCGTCAGATTGTTCCCGCCGCGGAAGGATGGCGGCATTTCAAGCCCCCATATATAATCGAAGCCCAGCAAATCCGACCGGTACATGCTCTGCACCGCCGTAGAAATATTCAGGCTGTTGTCGCCTATAACGTGGAGCGTCGCAAGGCGCGTGTTCAAATCGTCGTTATAATAGCGCTTGCCGTTTTTGCTCTGCGCCATTACCTTGCCGTTGCGGTCGTACATGATACCCGCCTGCTCAAGCCCGCCGCTGCCGGAGATATGGCCGTTGTAATTCTGCTGAATCCACGAGCCGGCGTTTGTGCAGATGCGGAAGGTAAATAAAGCAAGCCCCCCGAAGAACGCAAGCGTTATAATAAAAATAAAGATAGAGCGTGTCAAAGCCTTTTTCAAAATACCGCTCCTTTCCCGCCGGATTCCCGGCCTTTACTGCGTGATTCTGCGTTTGGTAGCGTAGGTGCGCTCGTCCGCCGCCTTGATAAACGCAAGCAGCCCCCAGCACGCAATCATGCTTGAGCCGCCCGTACTGATAAACGGAAGCGTAACGCCCGTAAGCGGCAGGATGTCTGTCGCGCCGAAGACGTTGAGCATCGACTGCAAGACGAACAGCCCCGCCGCGCAGCAGGCCGATACGGAATAGAAGGTCGAACGGCTGCGCGTCGTGATGGCGCGCGCGTAAAAGAACAGCGCACCGATTGCGGCCGCGGCGGTCAGCGCCATAATCAGGCCGACCTCTTCGCACATCAGCCCAAAGACGAGGTCGCTTTCCGACGCCGCCACATATTTTAAATACCCGTTGCCAAGCCCCACGCCGAACAGCCCGCCGCTTGCGGCATAGGTAAGCACGCGCGCCTGCTGGTAGCCGGTCGTGTTGGAATATTCCCATACGTGTCCCCACGCCTCAAACCGGTTTGCGATATACGGCTTAAACCGCAGGATAATCGCCCCGCCGAACACAGCGGACGCGACCGCCAGGATAACGGTCTTTAAATCGCCTGAGCGCATAAACGAAATCATCAGGAAGGTGCCGAAGAAGATAAGCGCCGTGCCGAAGTCGCTCATCAGGAAAAGGGCGCCTACGCAGACGGCGGAGAATATAATAAATTCAATCAGGTTGCGTTTCCTCTGCAATTGGTCGAGCGCCGACGCGCCGACGAAGATAAAGGCAATTTTAACAAACTCAGACGGCTGTACGGACACGCCGCCGATGACAATCCAGTTCGCCGCGCCTCCGCGGATGGTGCCGAAAATGATGTTAATTCCGAGCAGGCCGACTGCCGCTATCATGATAAACCAGCGCCATTTTGTAACGCGGTCCGGGTTTTCAATAAACTTAATCAGCAGGCAGAAAACGACCATGCCGGCCGCTGCCGCGATTATCTGTACGAACGTCTGCCGCAGCTCCTGCCGCACCGAGAGCATGACGCCCACGCCTGACAGGAAAATCGCAAGACTCTCCAGCTCAAACCCAACGCGCCGAAGCGCCTTGGTAGAAACCAGATAAAAAATCCAGGCGACCGCCATAAAGCAGCCCCAGACGGCTAGCGGCATCAAATCGGTGATTTCCGTGCTGACACAGGCCTGTGCCGCCATAAACAGCAGGAATATGCTGATAAGCATCATCAGGGAAAACGGCGAGATGCCCGCCTTGCTTCCCGGCTTTTTAAAGAACCAGGATTTACTGATGTCGGTATAATCCTCCGCGCGCCTGAGCGTAAGGGCTGTCCGGCCGACCTTGATTTCGTCGTTGATATAAACAGGCGTGCGCTCCTCCACACGTTTGCCGTTTACAAACGTGCCGTATTTTGAGCCGGTATCGCTGATAAACCAGCCGGCCTCCCGCCGCAGCAAAACGCAGTGGTCGCGCGAAACGGTCATGTCGCCGAGCGTAATATCGCAGCTGCGGCCGCGCCCAATGGAATTTTCCCACGCGAGCACGGGCAGGCAGTCGTCATTTTCCTTGTTGACGAGCATAACCAGCGGTTTTTCATCCCTTCGCTGGCGGCGCATCGAGGAATAGCACTGGAACACCACCACGATTCCGAGAATGGGAATCAAAACACGCAGGACGACTATGGCAAGGTCTGTTATGACCTGGAAATTAAGCGAGTCCAAAAAAGCGTCCAATCGGCTTTCCGCCTCCTTTTTTCTACAGGAGATATTTTTCTGTTAAGATGATAATATAGTTTTGGGGCGGAATTGTCAATAGAAGGAAGATGACAGTCCGGTTACAGAAGGGTACAAAAATCCCCTGTGCCAAAGCGAACTTGAGCACAGGGGAGAGATATTTATACTGCTTTTTTGAGCCGGAGGGTAAGAAGCGTCGCCGCGGCGATTTTTGCCGCGTCACCAATTAGGAAAGGCACGACGCAAATCATCAAAGCCTCCAATATACCGGTACCGGTGCTGATGACAAACCACGCCGTTCCGAACGCGTAGCACAGCGCAAGCCCCGCGATAATGGATGGAACTACCGTATGGATTTTTTTGCCGAGCCGCTTGAGCAGCAGGGCTATGGTAAGCGCCGCGACGATATACCCGATGACATAGCCGCCCGTCGGCCCGGCAAGCACGGCAAACCCGCCGCGGAAGCCGGAAAATACCGGAACGCCCACAGCACCGAGCAGCAGGTAAATCACCTGGCATAAAACGGCGCGCTTGGGGCTTAACAGCCCGCCGGAGGTAAATACGGCGAGAAGCGCAAGGTTAACCGGAACAGGCCCGATAGGGATTGATATTTGGGAGAAAACGGCGGTCAGCGCCGCGAACAGCGCGGTAATAATAATCGCGTAGGTTTTGGTGTTTTTCATAGGGTTTGTGTTATCCATTGAATTTCCCTCCTGTCACTGGAAACAGTATACAGGCTTTTATGTTGATTGTCAACCTTAAATTAGTGAAATTGAGTTGACAATAAAATCAAAAAAAGACGCCGGAGTTAAATCCGGCGCCATACAAAGCATTCAATTATTCGACAGTGACCGATTTTGCAAGGTTCCTGGGCTTGTCGACGTCGTTGCCGCGCAGCACCGCCGTATAGTAGGCAATCAACTGCAGCGGGACGGCGGTAAGCATTGGGGTAAGGAGCTCGCAGGTTTTCGGAATCTGAATCAGGTAATCATAGGCTTCTTCATCTACATTGAAGTCCTCCCGGCACACCAGCACAACCTTCGCGCCGCGCGCCTTGACTTCTTTGATATTGCTGACGGTCTTTTCAAGCAGTGCGGCCTGCGTTGCGACGGCAATAACCGGCATGTCTTTCGTAATCAGGGAAATCGTTCCGTGCTTGAGCTCGCCCGCCGCGTATGCTTCGGAATGGATATAGGAGATTTCCTTGAGCTTCAGGGAGCCCTCCATGCTCAGCGCGTAGTCAAGCCCTCTGCCGATATACAGCAGGCTGTCGGCCGTTATGAGCTGGTTCGATATAAACTGGACGTCTTCCTTGTCGTTTTCAAGGACCTGTTCAATCAGCGCGGGCGTTTCAAGCAGCGCCGCTGTAAGCTCGCGGCACTTTCCTTCATCAATGGTTCCCTTTGCAAGCGCAAGCTCAAACGCGAACAGGTACATGACGGAAAGCTGGACAATATACGCCTTTGTAGAAGCGACCGCGATTTCCGGGCCGGCGTGCGTATAAATGAGCATATCGGCCTCTCTTGCGATGGAGCTGCCCTTTGCGTTTACGATGGCGAGCGTCTGCGCGCCGAGCTTTTTGGCGAGGCGCATGGCGGCCAGGCTGTCTGCCGTTTCACCCGATTGGGAAATGATAATAACGAGGTCGCCCTCCCCGACGAGCGGGTCGCGGTAGCGGAACTCAGACGCGATGTCCACCGATACAGGGACGCGCGCGAGCTTTTCAATCACATATTTTCCTACCATGCCGGCGTGCATCGCGGTGCCGCACGCAACGACATGGATATTTTTGTACTCCGTAAGCTTTTCGGGCGTAATCCCGCATTCCTCCAGATTTGGCAGGCCGTCTGTAATGCGCGGCTTTACCGTCATATTGATGGAGGCCGGCTGCTCGTGGATTTCCTTAATCATAAAATGCTCATAGCCGCATTTTTCCGCCGCGTCCATATCCCAGTCAGCGGTCTTGAGCTCCTTTTCGACCAATTGGTGGTGCGTGTCATAAATATCGATGTCATCGTGCGTCAGCACGGCAATTTCATCGTGCTCGAGCAAATAGTAGTCCTTTGTATATTTGAGGATAGCGGGAACGTCTGACGCGATAAAGCTCTCGTCCTTGCCCACGCCGACAATCAGTGGGCTTTCCCTGCGCACGGCGTAAACCGTATCGGGGAAATCCTGGAAGACGATTCCCAGCGCAAACGAGCCCTCCAGCTCCTTGATGACATGGATAATCGTATCGATTGGGTCGCCGTCGTAATAGTAGCCCAGCATCTGCGCGACCACCTCGGTGTCGGTGTCGCTTAAAAAATTCCGTCCCTTGCGCAGGAGGAATTCCTTTAATTCCTTGTAATTTTCGATAATACCGTTATGTACAATCGAAACCTTTTCCCCGCTGTGGGGATGGGAGTTGCGGTCGGACGGCTCGCCGTGCGTCGCCCAGCGCGTATGCCCGATACCGGCCTTGCCCTGCGGCTTGCCTTCCTTCTCCATTTTCGCTTCCAAATCCTTGAGCCTGCCCTTTGATTTGGCGACCTTGATTTCGCCCTCGTCAAAGACGGCGATGCCCGCGGAGTCGTAGCCCCTGTACTCAAGCTTCGAGAGGGCGCTTACGAGCACGTCGCTGCAGTCCCTGTAGCCGACGTAACCGACAATACCACACATACTTTTTACCTCCATATAGAAAAATCGCACCGCTTGATATTTATTCAGACGGTTCCTTTTTTATGTCATCTGTCAAATTCTCCTGTGCCTGCTTTCCGTTGGTTACGTGGTGGAACGTCGGGACAATATCGCTTAAAACGGAAAGCGTTTTATCCGAATCGTTAGCAAGCGCGGATTTTTTGAGCTTTGTAAGCTTTTCTATAAATTCACCCGAATCGATGGGAATCTGGTTTCCAATAAAGATTTTTTTGTTCGCGGTGGCTTTGAGTCCTTCCTCGTCCATTAAAAGCTCCTCGAAGAGCTTTTCGCCGGGACGAAGACCTGTAAATTTGATTTCAACATCCTTGTAGGGAACCTTGCCGTACATGCGGATGAGGTTTTCTGCGAGCGTCGTTATCTTGACGGGCGCGCCCATATCCAGGACGAAAATTTCACCGCCGTGCGCCATGGAAGCCGCCTGCAATACAAGCGAAACAGCCTCCGGGATGGTCATGAAATAGCGGATAATGTCGGGGTGCGTTACGGTAATCGGACGGCCGCTTTCAATCTGCCGCTTAAAAAGCGGGATGACCGAGCCGTTCGAGCCGAGCACGTTGCCGAAGCGCGTCGTGACAAATTCCGTCTTCGTATTGCCGAACTGCGCCATATACTGCACAATCATCTCGCAGCAGCGCTTTGTCGCGCCCATAACGTTCGTGGGGTTGACCGCCTTGTCGGTGGAAATCATGACGAACTTTTCCACGTTGTAAAACTCTGAAAGGGAGGCCACGTTGAACGTGCCGATAACGTTGTTCTTGACGGCCTCCTCCGGGGAGGTTTCCATCAGCGGTACATGCTTATGCGCAGCCGCGTGGAACACGAGCTGCGGCTTGTACTTTTCAAAAACGAGCTTCATTTTTTCGTAGTCGCGCACAGAGCAAATCAGCGTGACCAGGTTAATATCCTCGCCGTGCTCCATCAGAAGCTCCTGCTGGATGTCGTAGGCGTTGTTTTCGTAAATATCGACAATGACAATCTGCTTCGGGCCGTATTTCGCAATCTGGCGGGTAAGCTCCGAGCCAATAGAGCCGCCGCCGCCCGTAATCATACAGACCTTATCTTTGATAAAGGAGCGAATGTCCTTTTTGTCGAAGGTTATCGGCTCACGGCCCAAAAGGTCCTCCACCTTGATGTCGGAAATCTGGTGCAGCAGGTTCAGCTGGTCGCCGTCGAAAAAAAGCTGGCTTAAATACGGGACGATTTTTATTTTACAAGAGGTTTCGGAGCAAAGGTCGAGGATATAACGCCGCTCCGCCTCGGTACAGGAGGGGATGGCGAAAATAATCAAATCGATTTGCTCGTCCCTGCAAAGGTCGATAATATCCTCGCTCGTGCCCATTACGCGGATGCCGCGTACCTCGGACTTTAGCTTTTTGGGGTCGTCGTCTACTATACAAATCGGCAGGTATTCGTTCGACGGGTTGTTCGGGTCTTTTTTCGCGTTCTCGATTTCCTTTAATATCAGGTTGCAGGCCTGCCCCGCGCCGACGATGAGCGTCCTCTTTTTCAGCTCGCTTTTTCCTTCGTCAACCAAAACGAGGAAGGTCTTGCGAAAGAGGATGCGAAACAGCACAATCCCTATGGTGCCCATCAGAAACTGCATACAAAAGTAAATCAGATAGGGTTCGCTGAAAATGAGGTAGGATAGAAAGAATACGACGATGCTGCCCAGCGCCGTCCCCGCAAAGCATGAAATATAGTCCTTGAGCTTAAAATACCGCCAAAGCTTTGCGTATGCGCCGCTGACCAGTAAAAACGCGAAGCATAAAATAATCAGCAGAACGGTGATGACGGCAAGCTGGACGGGACGCATGATTTTCGCGCCGGCGTCTCCCAGAAAATTGAGAAGGTAGTAGGACAGAAGAGAACTGACGCCGATGACAAACATATCGGACAAAGCGAGAATGATTTTTCTCGAATTGATTTTCATCATTTTTATACCTCGATTGATAGACACAGCTCCATTTACATAGAAAAAGAAGCGGCGCGTAATACCCATACGTTGGAAAAACCGGCGAACGGTGTCCAAAATGGAACAGGTACAATAAATTAATTATAGTGTATCCTGTATAAAATGTCAATAATACACAAAAAACCGAACAAACAGCTTCAAGTGCATATGATACTTCGTTCAATAATAAAAGATAGAATCAAAGCTTCCGGCCCATCAGAACGCCCATGACGGACGCCATCATCAGGCCTCTCGTCCATCCGCTGGAGTCGCCCAGGCAGTGCAGGCCCTTGATGTTAGTATTGAAGTCCTTGTCCATCTTGACGCGGTTGCTGTAAAATTTAAGCTCCGGGGAATAAAGCAGCGTTTCGGTGCTCGCAAAGCCCGGTACGACGTGGTCTACCGCCTGGATAAAATTGATGATGTTCATCATCGCGCGGTAGGGCATAGCCGCGGTAATATCGCCCGCGACCGCGTCCGGTATAGTGGGCCTGACGTTCGATTGGCTCAGCTCCTTCGGCCAGGTGCGCTTGCCGTCGAGAATGTCGCCGTAGCGCTGCACGAGGATATGGCCGTTTGCGAGCATATTGGTAAGCTCGCCGACCTTCTGCGCGTAGGCAATCGGCTGGTTGAAGGGCTCGGTAAAGTTATGGGAGCACAATATGGCAAGATTCGTGTTGTTCGATTTGATATCCTTATAGGAGTGGCCGTTGACGACGGCCAGGTTGTTGTCGTAATTCTCCTGGCTGACAAAGCCGCCGGGATTCTGACAGAAGGTGCGCACCTTGTTTTTAAAGGGCTTTGGATAACCGATAAGCTTCGACTCATAGAGGACCTCGTTTACCTCCTCCATGACCTCGTTGCGCACCTCTATGCGCACGCCGATGTCGACCGTTCCGGGCTGGTGGGCGATGTCGTGCTCCACGCAGACCTTCTCAAGCCAGTCAGCGCCCTTGCGTCCCGTCGCGACGATGACGTCCTGCCCATTTATTGTAAGCGTTTCGTCCCTTTCGTATACGTTTTGCGCCACGACGCCCTTACACACGCTGTCCTCGATGATTAAATCACGGCACGCGTAGCCGAACAGGATTTCCACCCCGTGCTCCAATAGCCAGCTTTCAATGCTTTTATAGAGCGTTTGCGCCTTTTCGGTGCCGAGATGGCGGATAGGGCAGTCCACAAGCTTTAGGCCCGATTGAATCGCCTTTTTGCGGATTTCCTTGACCTTTTCATCCTGCCCGACGCCCTCTACCTTTCGGGACGCGCCGAACTCCAGGTAAATCTGGTCGGTATAATCAATTGTCTCCTGCGCCAAATCCTCGCCGATGAGCGTCGGCAAATCTCCGCCGACCTCATAGCTTAACGACAGCTTGCCGTCCGAAAACGCGCCCGCGCCTGAAAAGCCGGTCGTAATGTGGCAGTACGGCTTACAGTTCATGCAGGTTTTCGTCTTGAGCTTGGGACAGCTGCGCTTTTCGACAGGGCGGCCTTTTTCGAGAATAGCAATTTTTTTATGTGTGCCGCGCTTGACCATCTCAATCGCGGTAAAAATGCCCGCTGGCCCCGCGCCGACGATGATAACGTCGTAATTCATGGTGATTCCTTACCTTTCATAGCTGTATTCAATTCCGTGTTTTTAACGTATTAATTTAAATCGGGCAGGGAAGAGGCGTAAGCCTTGAATTCCTCATAGCTTCCATGCTTAATCTGCGAGAGGTCCGCGTCCTTATCTGCAATCATGCAGTCGGTAATGAGGTAAGTATCGATTCCAAGCTCGCCCGCGCACATGTCCTCGCGCAGGTCGTTGCCGACCATCAGGCAGTCGCGCGCTTCAAGCCCGGCCGTTTGCAGCAGGGACTCGTAATATTTGAGGTTCGGCTTGCTGTAGGAGCAGGCTTCGTACGTTGTAATTATTTCAAACAGCTCTGGGTCTACGCCCGCCCAGCGCATGCGGTTCAACGTCCCGTCCTTTGGGAAAATCGGGTTGGTGGCCGCAATCAGGCGGTAGCCCTTGTCCCGGAGGATTGTAAGGCACTCCGCGGCAAGCGGGGTATAGCCCATTTTTTCCTGCACGTTGTTGAACTCCTTGCGGTAGAATTCGTCGAACTGCGGGCGAAGCTTTAAAATGTCCTCTCCCATCAAAGCGGCAAAGGTTTTCCAGAAGCGCTCCTCGTTCGTCATGGAGCCGTCGTTCTTTATCATTTCCCTTGTGCCTGCCCAGACGCATTCCACGAGTTTTTTTCCGTCCAGTCCATATGCTGCAAATTTTTTTGCAAGCTCCGTAAAATAGCCGTGCGCAAAGACGTCCTGGTCCATCGGAAGCATCGTCCCGTCTAAATCAAAAAGGACTGTATTCATAGCGTCTCATCCTTCGCATAAAAAGTCTATAATATAATACCACAGATGCAATTGGATTTATAGATTGAAAATCATGCTTTTTTTGACAGGGCATTCCCGCTTTTTTAGGTAAATATACATAAAACCGGCGGATTTCCAGATAAAAAAAGGAAAATGGAAACCGCAGCTTGGAAACGCATAAAAATGCGGAAGAAATGGGATAAATACTTGACACAGGCCGCGGCGCTGTCTATAATAAAGCTTATATGTAAACATCTGTATTGAAAAATTCAAGTGTAAATAGGCACCTTTGAAAAGGCGTCCTGTAAATTAACCGAAAAGGGTGGTAAAAGCCATGCAGAAACAGGTATTGCTTACAAACGAGGGGCTCAAAAACCTGGAGGACGAGCTCGATATGCTCAAAACAGTCCGCAGAAAAGAAATCGCGGAAAAAATCAAGGTTGCGCTTTCCTTCGGCGACCTTTCGGAGAACAGTGAATACGACGAGGCGAAAAACGAGCAGGCAATGGTGGAATCCAGAATTGCAACCATTGAGACGATGCTCAAGAACGTTAAAATCATAGATGAAAATGAAATCAGCACGGAATTAATTCATGTTGGATCCAAGGTGAAGGTTATGAACCACTCAGCCGGCAGGGAAAACGTGTACCAGATTGTCGGCTCGAACGAGGCCGACCCGCTCAAGGGCCGTATTTCCGACGAATCGCCGGTCGGCAAATTTTTGCTCGGCAAAAAGGTCGGCGAGCGTGTTTCGGTAGAAACGCCGGCTGGTGTGAGCGAGTACGAGGTGCTGGAAATCAGTAAGTAACGCAGAGCTTTTAAATGAAACGGGCGTGCCCCCGGCACGCCCGTTTGCTTCTTAACCCAGGATATGAGGAGGACGTAAAGATGGCAGAGAACACAACCCCGGCAAACGGTACGGCGCCGGAGCAGGAACAGGATTTAAGCGAGCTGCTACAAATCAGGAGGGACAAGCTCACAGCGCTCCAGCAGGAGGGCGGCGACCCGTTCGAGGTGACGGTGAGCAAGCGCGACACGCTCGCGCAGGAAATCCGCGACAATTTTGAAACGCTCGAAAATAAGGACGTCTGCATTGCGGGTCGCATTATGAGCTGGCGCGACATGGGAAAGGCGACATTTATCGACATCCATGACCGCAGCGGTCGCATGCAGGTATACACTAGAATCAACGATATTGGCGAGGAGGCCTACGCCGGTATGTCCAAATGGGACATCGGCGATATTCTCGAGGTCACGGGCTTTGTGTTCCGCACGCGCAGGGGGGAAATCTCCGTCCACGCAAAGGAGGTCACGCTCCTTGCTAAATCCCTGCTGCCATTGCCCGACAAATTCCATGGATTAAAGGACACAGACCTGCGCTACCGCCAGCGTTACGTCGATTTGATGGTAAATCCCGAGGTAAAGGATACCTTCGTCAAGCGCAGCAAAATAATCAAGACCATCCGCCAGTGCCTTGACGACAAGAGCTTTATCGAGGTGGAAACGCCTATTTTAAATACCATCGCGGGCGGCGCCGCTGCAAGGCCGTTCATCACACACCACAACACGCTCGATATCGACCTGTATTTGAGGATTGCGCCGGAGCTTTACTTAAAGCGCCTGATTGTCGGCGGCATGGAGCGCGTGTATGAAATCGGCAGGCTGTTCCGCAACGAGGGTATGGACGTCAAGCACAACCCGGAATTTACAACCATCGAGCTTTACCAGGCGTACACCGACTACAACGGCATGATGGATATTACGGAGGAGCTTATCAACAAAGCGTGCCTTGCGGTCAACGACACGGAACAAATCACCTACCAGGGTGAGGAAATCAGCCTGAAGCTGCCGTTTGCGCGCATGACGATGATTGACGCGGTAAAGAAATACGCGGGCGTGGATTTCGGCGCGTTCACCGGCGATACGGAAAAAGCAAAGGAAGCGGCCGAAAAGCTCCATCTTGAGGTTAAGAAGACAGATACCTGGGGCAATATCCTCAATACCGCGTTTGAAGAATACGTAGAAGAGCAGCTTTTGCAGCCTACATTCATTTATGACTACCCGGTCGAGGTTTCTCCGCTTACCAAGCGCAAGAAGGGTACGCCCGAGCTCGTAGAGCGGTTTGAGCTGTTTATAACGCGCCGTGAGCTTGCAAACGCGTATACCGAGCTAAACGACCCGATTGACCAGCGCGGGCGCTTCGAGCACCAGCTGAAGCTGCGTGAGGCGGGCGACGAGGAAGCCAACATGATAGACGAGGATTTCATCACCGCGCTCGAATACGGCATGGCGCCGACCGGCGGCATGGGCATGGGAATCGACCGGCTCGTTATGCTATTGACCGACAGCGCTTCTATCCGCGACGTACTGCTGTTCCCGACGATGAAGCCCATCCAGTAAAAAGCTTTGCCGGCCTGTTACAAAGTTTTTTAAAAAGCGCTTTTTTCGTTACAGGAAAAGGGAAACAGACGTGATTTAAAAAAACAGTACATTTAAGTACTGCAACCAGTTTATAAAACATATCCTGTGCGGGGCGGGTTTCCCGCCCCGCGTTTACATAACAGAACGATACCGCATCCCGTTTATTATGTATATGAGACGACAACCAACCATGACTGGAGGTCATATGATGAAAAGCGATAAAATCACGAAATCGACAAACGCGGCGCCCCAAAGGTCGCTGCTTCACGCATTGGGACTTACGGACGAGGAAATCGGCAAGCCGCTTGTAGGCATTGTCAGCTCTAAGAACGACATTGTCCCGGGGCACATGAATCTCGATAAAATCGAAGAGGCCGTCAAAATGGGCGTATCCATGGCGGGCGGCATTCCCATCGTGTTTCCGGCTATCGCCGTGTGCGACGGCATCGCGATGGGACACGAGGGCATGAAATATTCCCTTGTCACAAGGGAGCTGATTGCCGACTCAACCGAGGCCATGGCCAAGGCGCACGCGTTCGACGCGCTCGTCATGATTCCAAACTGCGACAAAAACGTGCCGGGCCTGCTTATGGCGGCTGCGCGCGTCAATATCCCCTGTATCTTCGTAAGCGGCGGTCCGATGCTCGCCGGTACGGTAGACGGGAAAAAAATCAGCTATTCCACGGTTTCCGAGGCGGTCAGCCGCTATAAGGTCGGCGAAATCGACGAGGAAAAGCTCAACGAAATCGAGAACAAGGCCTGCCCGACCTGCGGCTCCTGCTCCGGCATGTTCACCGCGAACTCCATGAACTGCCTGACAGAGGTGCTCGGTATGGGACTAAAGGGCAACGGTACCATCCCCGCCGTTTATTCAGAGCGCCTGCGCCTTGCAAAGCGTGCCGGTATGCAGGTAATGGAATTGTATAAGAAGAACATCCGCCCGCTCGACATCATGACTGAGAAGGCGTTTTATAACGCCCTGACCGTCGATATGGCACTCGGCTGCAGCACCAACAGCATGCTGCACCTCCCGGCGATTGCGCACGAGTGCGGCATCGACCTCGACTTGAGCTCCGCAAACGAAATTTCCGCAAAAACGCCGAACCTCTGCCATCTGGCGCCCGCAGGCGACCATTTCATCGAGCAGCTCAACGAGGCGGGCGGCGTATACGCCGTCATGCACGAGCTTTCAAAGCTCGGCCTGATTGAGCAGGATTTAATTACCTGTACGGGCAAAACGGTGGGGGAAAACATAGAAGGCTGTGAAATCAAGGACACGGAGGTTATCCGCCCCGTAACCGACCCTTACAGCAAGACGGGCGGCATTGCGGTGCTCAAGGGCAACTTAGCGCCCGACGGCTGCGTCGTCAAGCGCAGCGCCGTTGCGCCCGAAATGATGCACCATAAGGGCAGCGCGCGTGTGTTCGACTGCGAGGAGGACGCGCTGGACGCCATCTACAAGGGCAAAATCAACGCGGGCGACGTCGTGGTCATCCGGTACGAGGGCCCGAAGGGCGGCCCCGGCATGCGTGAAATGCTCAACCCGACCTCCGCGATTATGGGCAGCGGCCTTGGAAACTGCGTCGCGCTCATCACCGACGGCAGGTTCTCCGGCGCCACGAGGGGCGCGGCCATCGGCCATGTGTCGCCTGAGGCGGCGGTCGGCGGTAACATCGCGCTCATAGAAGAGGGCGATACCATTGAAATCGACATCGACAGCAACACAATCAACATACTCGTTTCAGACGAGGAAATGGAGTGCCGCCGCGCAAGCTGGAAACCGCGCGCGCCGCGTATCACAAGCGGATACCTTTCCCGCTACGCAAAGCTCGTGACTTCTGGAACAAAAGGCGCAGTGCTCGAGTAAAAATATTGTCTAAATAGAACGAAGCCTGTAAAAACATGCGTTGTTTTTGTGCAGGGTACACAATTCACCCCTTGTATTATTGTTACAAGGGGTGAAATTTTCATTTTTAGGGAATTTTATTTGAATAGGTTTGGCAATTCTGCTATAATTAGAAAGCGATTACTTCTGTAATTGTAAAAATTGTCTTAATTTGGCGAATTTATTTTATTCCCCACGGGCAAGCGAAAGGAGTTACCCCTATTGAAACAGTATGACGCAAAAAAGATTATGAACGTTGCCCTTGCAGGCCACAGCGGATCGGGAAAGACGTCTGTTGCGGAATCCATGATATATCTTGCAGGTGCATCCGACAGGCTGGGAAAAATCAATGAAGGAAATACCGTACTGGATTTTGATCCGGAAGAAATAAAGCGTAAGGTTTCCGTCGTAACGGCAGTCGCGCCGATTGAATGGAAGGGATATAAGATAAACCTCATCGACACCCCCGGGTTGTTCGACTTTGCGGGTGGCCTATGTGAGGGTATGCGCGCGGCGGACACGGCGCTGATTGTCGTTTCCGGTAAAAACGGCGTGAACGTCGGTACCGAAAAGGCGGTCAAGGCCGCGGCAAAGGCCGGGCGCACCAAGGTGTTTTTTGTAAACGGCCTATGCGATGAAAGCGCGCGTTTCTACCGCGTGTTCGAGACGCTCAAGGCGTCCTTCGGTCCATCCGTCTGCCCGGTCGTCGTTCCGTATATCGTGGATGGCCAGGCAAACTGTTACATAAACCTGCTCGAGCACCGCGCCTATTTGTACGATGAAAACGGCAAGGTCACGCAGACCGCCATGCCCGACATGGGCGACAGGCTTGAGGGCCTGCGCACGGCAATCAACGAGGCGGTCGCGGAAACGAGCGACGAAATGTTTGAAAAATACTTCAGCGGCGAGGAATTTACGCCGGAGGAAATTATCGTAGGCATCAGCCAGGGCGTCAAGAACGGTACCATCAGCCCCGTATTCTGCGGCGACGCCCAGAACACGTATGGCATCGACCAGCTCTTAAACGGCCTTTCGTGGCTTGCGCCAACGGCTGACGCGGGCGGCGAGCTGGGTGTGGACACCAACGGCGACCCGGTTGAAATTTCCGTCAACGAAAGCGGCGCGGCGGCAGCCGTCGTCTTTAAGACGGTAGCGGACCCGTTTGTCGGCAAGCTTTCTTATTTTAAAGTAATTTCGGGCAAGGTTTCGCCTGAAACGCCGCTTATCAATATGCGCACGGGCAACCAGGAGCGCATCGGCAAGGTCATGGTCATCCGCGGCAAAAAGCAGGAGGACATGGCGTATATCGGCGCGGGCGACATCGGCGCCGTCGCTAAGCTCCAGGGCACCAACACGGGAGACACACTCTGCGCGCCGACCCGCAAGGTTATTCTGGACCCGGTCATATATCCGGCGCCGTCCTATTCCATGGCAATCCTGCCGAAAAACAAGGGCGAGGAGGATAAGGTCGCCCAGGCCCTTACAAGGATTATAGAAGAAGACCCGACCGTAAAGCTTGAAAACAATACGGAGACGCACCAGATGGTCATCTCCGGTTTAGGAGAGCAGCATCTCGACGTTGTGGTTTCCAAGCTCAAGATAAAATTCGGCATAGAGGTCACGCTGGAGCAGCCGAAGGTCGCGTACAGGGAGACTATCCGCAAGAAGGTACAGGTACAGGGCAGGCATAAGAAGCAGTCCGGCGGCCACGGACAGTTCGGCGATGTCTGGATTGAATTTGAGCCCTGCGACAGCGACGGCCTGGAATTTGGAGAGCGCGTTGTCGGCGGCTCCGTCCCGAAGGGCTTCTTCCCGGCGGTGGAAAAGGGATTGCGCGACTGCATCAAAAAGGGCCCGCTCGCCGGTTACCCGGTCGTCGGCCTCAGGGCGACGCTCTACGACGGCTCGTACCATCCGGTCGATTCTTCCGAAATGTCGTTTAAAATGGCTGCGGCCGTCGCCTATAAAAATGGTATGCCGCAGGCAAGCCCCACGCTGCTAGAGCCGATTGGCTCGCTCAAGGCGACCGTTCCCGACAACAACATGGGCGATATTATGGGAGAGGTCAATAAACGCAGAGGACGCGTGCTCGGAATGAACCCCGGCGAGGACGGCATGCAGGTCGTCGAGGCCGAGGTCCCCATGGCGGAAATGCACGATTTCTCGACCTATATCCGCCAGGTCACGCAGGGAAGGGGCAGCTTTACCTTTGAATTTGCCCGCTATGAAGACGCGCCCGCGCAGGTTGCCCAGAAGGTAATCGAGCAGGCGAAGGCACAGCTGGAGGAGTAATCACATAGAACGAAAAAGGGGAGTGCGAAAGCGCTCCCTTTTTTCTATATAAAAACGTTATTTGAACGCTATAAGCCTGCTTACAAGCTTTTTACCGGAAACTGACATGGCGCCTGTGAGAATTTTACATGCCTTTGCTATAATCAGCGCGTAATATCGTTTCGGGTATTATTTCCATATTATTAAACGGAAAGGGAGAAGCAAATATGACAGGCAAAAAATCAATAGCGCTGATGCTCGCCGTTCTGATGATGCTCGGCGTGTTCCAATGCGCGGGCGCGGCAGCTTCGGAGGAAGCACCGGACCATCTGGTTATCAACCAGATTTACGGAGGAGGAGGCAAAGGCGGTACGCCGTTTTCCCATAGCTTTATCGAGCTGTATAACCCTTCCTCGCGGGAAATAGATTTGACAGGCTGTCAAATCACCTATTCCTCCAACCGCGACCAAAGCAAAAAGCAGCATCTCGGTTCGACCGACGGAGAAACGGTAACGAAAGAGCTTACCGGAAAAATACCGGCAAAATGCTCCTATTTGATTCGCGGCGCGGCGGAAGAAACAGATTCCCTGCGCTATCGCTTGGATGCGTTCGACCTCGACTGGAGCGGCCGCTTCATCGACAACGACCAGACGGTCGTAATAACGCTCCTCTCAGCCGCCGGTGTGCAAATAGATGGTATTTCCACGCGAACGGACGGCTTTGAGGACATTGGGGAGGGCGCTTCCCCGGCAACTGTTGATATTTCCAAGCAAAAGTCTTTGCGCAGGATTAATTTTCAGGATACCGGCGACAACGCGGCGGATTTTGCCCTGCTGACCTGGAACGATGCGGCCGTGGACGATGCTTTCATCAGCGCCTACAGGCCGCGCAGCCTCGGCGACGGCGCGTGGGACAACGCGGACGTGCCTGAAGTGCCGACCGGGCCTTCCTATCCCGGCTCCATGCAAACAGGAATCAACGGCAAGCTTACGCATATTGCCGATTATAAAACAGGCGCCGGCTCGTCCGACGGCGGCGCGGCGGAAATTGTCAAATACAATACCGACAATCAAAAAATGTACGTCGTAAGCGGATTTTCCAATTCCATCCGCATTGTAAGCCTGGCACCTCTTGGGGAGGCTGAGGCTTCACAGGCGACCTTGACAGGGCTTGAGGAGGAGGCGCTGGTCGATTTTAAGGCGCTCGGCGCGGAACACGGCTTCAATGCGGGCGATATTACGAGCATAGACGTCAATACAAAATATAAAGTGGTCGCCGTTGCGGTCCAGCCGGAGGATTTTAAAGAAAACGGCTGTATCGTCCTGCTCGGCTATGACGGCGGCTATATCAGCCATTTTCCTGCTGGGAGCGAGCCTGACATGATTACCTTTACACCCGACGGCAATTATGCCCTCACAGCCGACGAGGGCGAGCCGCGCGACGGCTATGCCGACGGAACCACAGACCCCAAGGGCTCCGTTACCGTTCTTGACCTGACAGAAGGGGTTGAGCAAGCAAGCGTGCAGACAATTGACTTTACGGCGTTTGACGGCAGGCGCGGTGAGCTTGTGGAAAAGGGCGTGCTTTTAAAGCCTGATACATTGCCTTCCACCGATTTGGAACCGGAATATATTGCGGTCTCTGAGGACAGCCGCTATGCGTATGTGTCCCTCCAGGAGGCAAATGCGGTCGCCGTGCTCGATTTGTCCAGTATGGAGTTTACAGAACTCGCGGGCTTGGGCTTTAAAGACCACAGCCTGGAGCAAAACGCGCTTGACGCGCTCAAGGACGGAAAAGCGGAGCTCAAAACGCAAAGCCTCTGCGGCGTTTATATGCCGGACGGTATTGCCGCCGTTACCATTGGGGGGAACCAATATTTCCTCACCGCCAACGAAGGCGACGCGCGGGAATGGGGCGATTATTCCGACTCCGGTAAAATTACAATAGACGGCTGCAAGGTCGAAACGCTTTTAAACAGTGAGCGCGACGGACTCGACGGCGATAAGACTTACCTGTACGGCGGCCGCTCCTTCTCCATCTACAGCGCGGAAACGATGGAGCAGGTATACGACAGCGGTAGCGATTTCGAGCGGATTACGGCAGGGCTTTACCCGACCGTATTCAATTCCTCAAACGATAAAACGGGGCTTGATTCCCGCAGCGGGAAAAAGGGGCCTGAGCCGGAGGACGTTAAAACGCTCAAAGCCGGGAACAAAACGTATGCCGCGGTTGGGCTGGAACGGATTGGCGGCGTCATGCTGTACGACATTTCTGATGTCGAAAACGTAAAGTTCTCCGACTATATCAACATGAGGGATTTTGCGGGCACGAGCCTTTCAACAGGCGGCGCGCTCGGTCCGGAAGGGCTCTGTACAATCGAGGCGAGCGCAAGCCCAACGGGCAAGCCGCTCATTCTCGTTGCAAACGAAATTTCAGGCGACGTCAACGTCGTTTCCCTGGATGGTGAAAAAGAGGTTCCCGCCCAGTCGGTTCAGCTTGATAAGACAGCGCTTATTTTGGAGAGTGGAGCCGCGGAAAAGCTAACCGCTTCGGTAACACCCGCCGATACGACCGATGCCGTGGTATTTTCCAGTTCAGACGGCGAAACCGCCGAAGTTTCCCAGGATGGAACCGTACTCGCCAAAAAGCCGGGAACGGCCCTAATCACCGTTACGGCAGGCGGGGTTTCAGACACCTGCTCCGTTTCGGTTTATAAAAAGGGCGACACCGACTCAAACGGCGCTGTTTCGGTGGCGGATGTGCTTGAAATCCAAAAACATCTGGCCCTCGTGACAAGGCTTGACGGCGTGCAGGTATTGGCGGCGGACGTCAACGGCGACCGGCAGGTAACGCTTGCGGACGTGCTGCGCATCCAGAACTTTCTTGTGGGTGTTGTTCCTGAACTGTAGCAGCAGGCCGGCCCAAATCGTCAGCAAACACAACAACTTATTCCATAGCAAACCCCCGCTCTGTAAATAAAACAGGGCGGGGGTTTTGTACCAATATTCAAAGGGCGCTTATATATTTACGGCTCCACAATGTTGAAAAAGAACTCAAAATCGACGATATTGGCGCAAAGCTTATCGAGTACGGCCTTATCGCCCTCAACTTTTATCAATTTTTCCTGCTGTCCGGCGTCCTTGCTCAATATAGCGAACAGGCCGGCCTTCGGCATGGTCAGTGTAGCGTCGGCGTCGTCCGCCTGCACGCCTGCCTGGTACAGCAAAACACCGCTGTGTACGGTCAGCAGGTAATTTTCACCGGCGTCGGTTATCTTCAGGTTGATTTTCAGGTTCAAATTCTGCGCCGCGTTGGAATCGGTGCGTATTCCCATATAGTCGAGCATCATTTCCGGCGTCATATTCCGCTGTGTGTCGGCACTGCCGCTCGCGCGGTACTTGTTGTCCGTTACGGTGCCTTCCCGCAGCTCCTTCGCGCCCGAAAGGTAAGCGTTGCGCCAGGTGCCCGATTCCGTCTGGTAAGCGAGCTGCTCGAGCGCGTCCGCGCAGAGGTAGCGCGCCTCTTTGTTTTCAGGGTCGGCGTAAACCAGCACATTTGTAATTTCCGCTACCCACTGGTACTCTCCCTTATCAAAATCTTCTTTTGCCTTTTTGAGGACCGCGCCGGTATCTCCCAGGTATTCCACATATTTTTTCGCGCTCTCGCTTGGGTCGAGCGCGCCGAGATGCACGGGGTTTGCGTCGTACCAGCCCATGAATCTTTGGTATACGGCTTTGGAGTTATGCGCGACCGTTCCGTAATACTGCCTCGTATACCAGTTTTTCGCAAGCGCGTCAGGCAGATTTATTTTGTTCGCGATTTCGTTTTCCGTCAATCCCTGGTTGAGATACATCAGCGTCTGGTCGTTTATAAACTTATAGACCGCGGCGGTGTCCACCATGTATTCCCTGATTTTCGCGTTTTCCCAGTGCGGCCAGTTGTGCGACTGGAACACAGCCTCCACCTTCGTTCCGTAGCGCGATACCGCCTCCATAATATATTCCGCCCACGCGTTGCCGTCGCGTACCTGCGCACCGCGCAGCGTGTAGAGGTTATGCAGCGTGCCTGTGCAGTTCTCGGCAAGCCACAGCGCGTTTTTCTGCGGGAACCAGGTGTTCATTTCAGCCGGGGCTTCCGTACCGGGCGTCATCTGAAATTCCATCGTTACGCCGTCGACCGTCCGCTTTTCTCCCGTTTCCTTTATGACGTCGTTCGGCGTTATGTAAGTAATGGTTCCCTTAGACTGCCCCATGCCGATGCCCATCGCAAGGGTTCCCTGCGGAGCGCTTTCAAGCATTGTCCCATACTGGTAATTTGCCCTGCGGCCCATCGCGTTGCCGGCATAAACGTTTTCACTGATGGAATGCTCCTCAAAGCCGTCGGGCACGATGATGGGGATTTTCCTGTCCATTACCTCTTCCTCGGACACGATTCCCTTGATGCCGCCGTAATGGTCGACATGCGGGTGGCTGATGACGATTCCCGTCACGGGGCGTTTGCCCAGGTGCTCCTCCACGAGCTGCATAGCCGCCTTGCTGCACTCCATGCTCATCAGCGGGTCGAACACAATCCAGCCGGTTTTGCCTTCTATCAGCGTCATGTTCGACATGTCGTACCCGCGCACCTGGTAAATCCCGTCTGTTACCTCGAACAGGCCGTAGATGTGGTTGAGCTGCGTGTCACGCCACAGGCTCGGATTGACGGTCGCCGGAGCCTCCGCGCCGTTTTCTACAAAGCTGTAAGCCTTCTGGCTCCAAATGACCTTTCCGTTTTCATCCTTGAGCTCAAGCGCTTCGGGCGCCGCTATCAAGCCCTTCTGCGCACAGTCGAATTCCTCCTTGTCGCCGAAGTCGAGCGCGGTGTAAACGGCATCGTTTTTTTCCTTTGTAAACTGCGTCGCTTCCTTCTGTTCGGGGGTCAGGGGCGCGTTCGTGCCGCTTTCCCCGCAAGAGGCAAGCTGCAGGCAGAAAAGTACGCAGAGCAGCATACAAAGGGCGGTACAGGCTGTTCGTTTCATTGAAAATCCTCCTTCAATCATAAATGGTTGTTCCCTCCCGGGGTTTCCTTTTGTTTCCTGTCGAATACATCATAACAAGGGAGGGAAGGCCCAGTCAAATCAATTGTCAATCAATTACGGGTATATGGGTAAATTGTGTTTGTTTTCAACTGAGTGAAGACGTAAATTAATGCTGTTGTGAGCTTGCTGAATCAACCAACGGGAAACTTTTCTTTCTCCAATACGAATTTTTGTTTACCCGGGGTGTTTTTTGCTTATAAATCTTGTGTTTCTCTATTCCATCGGGTAAAATGGGGTTTGGATATGGGGCCGCGCCCCGTATCACTTTTACTGAAGGAGTACATATATGCTGAAAATACAACATTTGACAAAAACCTACGGGGATAAAAAAGCGGTGGATGACCTGAGCCTGGAAATCAGGCCCGGTGAGATTTACGGCTTTATCGGCCACAACGGCGCCGGAAAGACCACGACCATCAAGGCGTGCTGCGGCCTGCTGCAGTTCGACAGCGGTGAAATTACGGTAGATGGCGTTTCCGTCAAGGAAAACCCGCTCGAATGTAAAAAGAGGCTCGCCTATATACCGGATAACCCCGACCTTTACGACTTTATGCCGGCAATCAAATATTTGAATTTTGTCGCCGATATTTACGGCGTGTCGAAGGAAGACCGCGCGCAGCGTATTAAAAAGTACGCGGACATGTTTGAAATTACAGATAACCTCGCCCAGCCAATCAACTCCTTCTCCCACGGCATGAAGCAGAAGCTCGCCGTCACCTCGGCTTTGATTCACGACCCGAAGCTGATGCTGCTCGACGAGCCGTTTGTCGGGCTCGACCCGATGGCGGCACACCTGCTGAAAGAGCAGATGCGCGCTTTGTGCGACAGGGGCGGCGCAATCTTCTTCTCCACCCACGTGCTGGAGGTAGCCGAAAAGCTCTGCGACAAGATTGCGATTATCAAGGGCGGAAAGCTTATCGTTTCCGGCCCTACCGACGAGGTGCGCGGCAACACGTCCCTAGAGGAAGTATTCCTGGAACTGGAGGAGAACCATGGGTAAAACAGTCTGGTTTTTGATGAAAAACCGTTTGTACACGCTTTTCATGTCATCTTTTTTCAAAAAATCGGCAAAAACCGGCAAGCCGCAGGGCGCGGGGAAAATGGTATCGTTCATTGCTCTGGGTATATTTCTTGTAGCCTGCTTTATGTTTGCGATGGGTTCAATGTTCCTGCTTGTCGCGCACGGTCTAGTCAAGAACAATATGTCCTGGATGTATTTCTCTTTGACCGCCATCGCGGCTGTCGCGTTTTCGCTGTTCGGCAGCGTGTTCGCGGCGCAGTCGTATGTTTTTGACGCAAAGGACAACGAGCTGCTTTTGAGCATGCCCATTAAGCCCGGCGCCATCCTTTTGAGCCGTATTTTGATGCTGCTGGTGCTGTCCTATATTTACGGGCTTATCGTTTTTATTCCGGCGGGGGTTGTTTTCGCCTTGTTTGCGCCGTTTACCCCGCTGATGCTTTTGTATTTTATATTGGGCGCTCTTTTGCTGCCGCTACTGTCGGTCGCGCTCACGTGCGTGCTCGGCTGGCTGATTGCGCTGGTTTCTTCCAAAATGCGCCGGAAAAATATTCTCACGACCGTTTTCATGTTTGTGTTTATCTTTGCGTATATCCTCTTTTTCTCAAACATTATGGGTTATTTGAATCTTTTGATTACAAACAAAGACGCGGTCGCGCATGCAATTCAAAGCTATATGGCGCCTTTTTATAATTTCGGCATGGCGGTGGGCTCCGGCAGCATCTTGGATTTTCTCTTGCTTGCGCTGTGGTGCCTGGCGCCTGTGGCAGTGGTTTACCTTGTTCTGTCAAGAAGCTTTATCCGCATTATTACAACGAAAAAGGGCCATGCAAAGGTCAGGTATAAAGAAAAGCCGGTCGACAGAAAAAGCCCGCGCCACGCGCTGCTCAGGAAAGAGCTGGGGTATTTTTTAAGCCTCCCCTCTTATATTTTCAACTGCGGGTTCGGTACGGTGTTTTGTGCGATTATGGGTATATCCCTGGCTTTTATCGCGCCTGACATCATCGCCATGCTCGACCAGGAGCTGCCGGGCCTTTCGTCTATGGCGCCGCTTGCCGTTACGGCGGCGATTTGCCTGCTTTCCTCGTTCAACGACGTTTCAGCGCCCTCTATCTCTCTGGAGGGAAAGACGCTTTGGATTATGAAGTCGATGCCGCTTCGGGCAAGCGACGTATTCTTTGCAAAAGCCATGTCGAACCTGGCCGTAAGCGTGCCCGGTATTCTCATCGCGGCGGTAATCAGCTGGTTCGTCCTGCCGGTGAGTATCGTCGACTGCGTGCTGATGCTCGTGCTTCCCGTGCTCGTCTGCACGTTTACCGGGATGCTCGGCCTCGGCGTCAATTTGCTTTGCCCCCGCTTCGATTGGGTAAACGAAACGTCGGTCATCAAGCAGAGCATGGCGGTTTTTATTTCCGTAATGGTCAGCATGGTGCTGACGGCGCTCCCGTTCGGCATTACAGTGCCGCTTGCGGGCTTCAGCCCGATTCCCGGCTGGGCGCTGATGCTTCTGTGTGTTTTCTACTTCGGCATTCTCAACGCGTTATGCTTTGCGTTCCTGCGCACAAAGGGTAAACGTATTTATGAGGAGTTCAGCGTTTAACGGTTACAAAGGAAATTCAGGTCAGCGGCTCCGCCCGGCAGTGGCGGGGCCGCTCTTTCTGTATGGGGCAGGCTCGCTGTTTTTAAATTGCCCGCCTTGTTTTTTTTACGCCGCCATAGTATAATTTATTTTATCTAAGCTTTTCCAGGCAGGCTCAATATGAAAGAGCCTGTAAACAGAACGGGTCGGCGGTTCCCGCCGGAGGAGGTTTCTATGCATTTCAGGTTAAAACGCGCGGTATCCTGCGCAGTAATTTTTCTGCTTTTGGTATCCGCTTTCCATATTACCGCTTCGGCGGCGGACAAGTCCTACCAGATTGAGGAGCTTGGCATGAGCATAACCCTGCCGGATAATATCTCGGTTATCACGCGGCAGACGAAGGAAACCGATACGGCCTATGCAGCGCTCGGCTATACCTATGAGCAGGCGCAGAAGGTCATGAAGGAATCCGATATTTACCTCAAGGGCGTTCCGAAGGACGCGTCCTACGAGGTGGAAGTATATATGGTGAAAAACGAGCATAGCAGCAGCGTATACAACTTAAAGCTGCTCAGCGAAAAACAGCTCGCCGCAGTCAAAGAGGAGCTGGAGGCAGACGAAAACTGTACCGGCTGCACGTTGACGCAGACGTCTGATATGGTTGTTTTCAATATGGAAACAAAGTATGAAATCCCCGCGCAGGACGGAGCAAAGCCGGTTACCGTTTACAGTGTTATGAGCTATACGGTGATCAACGGAATGCAGGTGAGCTTTTCCCTCAGGAGCCTGGGCAGCCCGGTAACCGTAGCGCAGCACGGCATATTCAGCGCGGCGGCCTCCAGCATAACATTCGATGAAATACTTACTAAGCCCCTTCAGGTCGATATGCTGGGCATCATCCTGACGTCGGTCATCGCGATTCTGGTCATCGTCGCGCTTGCCGCAGTTATCCTCCTCCTGCGCGGCAGCAAGAAAAGAAGGAATGGCCTGCTCGATGCGGAGAGAAGGCTTTCCAACCAGCACGGCCCGTCGCCGCTGCGCGGATTTTACGACGAGCTGGAGCAGGACGGCCTGCTCGAGGCGCCCGGCGGCAAGGAAAAGAAGCTCGTGCAAAACGAAGGGGATTCTGCGCGGCAGCCTATCCGCGTGACGGTCGAGGTCCCCGTTACAACAGGGGCGGACGACAATATCCGCGCGGTCGATGAAACGAAGGATAAGAAGAAGGCTTTACGCGAGGACGAAGCGGACAGCGTAGAGCTTACCAGAAGCAATAACGAGGATTACGACGAAGCGGCCGTTGAGGACAATATTGTCCGCTCCAGCAAGCTGCGGATTTTTGTCGGCGGCGCCGGTTCCAAAATAAAGAACTCAGTATCCTCTATCGGCGATATCCTCAAGAGCAGGCAGGAAATAGGGGAAGAGGAAGTACCGCAGGAGCAGAGGCTCGACGACTACGACCCGCTTTCCGACGTTACCTACGAGGGCGTTTCTGCCGGCCATGAAAAGCAGCCGCTGCCCGACGGGTTTGAAAAGGAAATATTGCAGGCGCGCCCGGAGCCCGTTCAAAATGTACAGAAACAGAAAGAGACTGATATGGAAGACTCCGGGAATACTGAAGAAGAGAAAGATTTGTCTCAGAGTGAAGCAAAACCGCCGAAAAGGGAAGGGCGCGCGGCTAATTCCAACGCGCGAGAAAGCTTCCGCCAGGTGGCGGGCAGCGATAAAGCGCTCGGCGCGTTTGAAAGCGACAGCTATTGGGATAAATACCGTTAAAAGCGCGGAAGGGGAAAAGCAATGCAAACCTGCTTAATAAAAAACGCCCGTGTAATCGACCCGTCGCAGGGGCTTGACCGGACAGCCGACATTCTGGTTGAAGCTGGAATAATTAAAAAAATCGGGGAAATCGATGCGGAAGCGGGGCGCGTGATTGACGCGTCCGGGCTGATTGCCGCGCCGGGTCTTGTCGATATGCACGTTCATCTGCGCGACCCGGGCCAAACAGAGAAGGAAGACATCCTCTCAGGCTGCTGCGCGGCGGCGGCGGGCGGCGTGACGAGCCTGCTTGCGATGCCGAATACCAGCCCCACTGTGGACAGCGGGGAGACGGTGCGCTATATCCTGAATAAAGCAAAGGAAGCGAAAGCGCGCGTCTATGTGGCGGCGAGTATTACAAAGGGCCTGAAAAGCGAGGAGCTGTGTGATTTACAAGAGCTTCACGACGCGGGCGCAATTGCCCTGACAGACGACGGTAGGCCGGTCGTCAACACAAAATTTATGGCGCGGGCGATGGCCCTGGCGCCGGCGCTTTCTATGAAGGTCGTCGCCCACTGCGAGGATTTATACCTTGCGGACGGCGGCATTATCAACGAGGGCAGGGTATCGCAAAAGCTCGGTGTAAAGGGAATTCCCGCCGCCGCTGAGGACGCGGGCACCGCGCGGGAGATTGCGCTTGCAGCGGCTTACGGCGTACCCGTCCATATCTGCCATGTCAGCACGGCAACGTCCGTCGCCCTCATCCGGGACGCGAAACGCCGGGGCGTCATGGTAACGGCGGAAACCGCGCCCCACTATTTTTCGTTTACACAGGATGCGCTTCTTCAAAGAGACGCCGATTACCGTATGAACCCGCCGCTTCGGACGGAGCGCGACAGGGAAGCGGTCATAGAGGGGCTGCTCGACGGTACGCTCGACGCGATTGCGACCGACCACGCGCCGCATACGCCGCAGGACAAGGCAGACTTTGAAAAGGCGCCAAACGGCTCGATTGGCATGGAAACATCTTTAAGCGCGGCGCTTACGTTTCTGGTGCATACGGGGAGGATGACGCTAAGTGAGGTAATAGAAAAGATGTCCTGCGCGCCCGCGCGAATCCTGGGTATCGACGCGGGAACGCTGAAGGCCGGGGCGCCCGCCGACATCGTATTGTTCGACCTCAACGAGCGCTATACGGCAGACCCCGAAAAGCTCCACGGGAAGTCCAAGAACACCCCGTTCAAAGGGATGGAGCTCAAGGGCAAGGTGAAAACAACCATATGCGGCGGCAGCGTCGTATATGAGGACAAATAAAACAGGTAAAAACAAGAAAACGGAGGAACAACCCATGTCTCTTGACAGGCTGATTGAAGCAATTGCAGAAAAACAAAACCCCACGGTGGCGGGGCTCGACCCAAAGCTCGACTATATCCCCGCGTATCTTAAGGAAGAAGCGTACGGGGAGTTCGGAAAAACGCTCGAAGGCGCGGCGCACGCCATTTGGCTTTACAACAAAGGGCTCATCGACGCGCTCTGCGGCGTCGTCCCCGCGGTAAAGCCGCAGGCGGCGTACTATGAGATGTACGGCTGGCAGGGCATGCAAACGCTTGCAAAGACGATTGCATATGCGCAGGAAAAGGGAATGTTCGTTATAACGGACGGCAAGCGCAACGACATTGGCAGCACGATGGAGGCATACGCCGCGGCGCATCTCGGACAGACGGAAATCGAGGGGGACACTGTGCGAGCGTTTGGCTCTGACGCCCTGACCGTCAACGGCTATCTCGGCTCGGACGGCATTACGCCGCTTCTCGATATTTGCGGCAAGTTCGACACAGGCATGTTCGTACTTGTCAAAACCTCGAACCCAAGCTCCGGGGAACTGCAGAACCTTGTGCTGGAGGGCGGCGAAAGCATTTACCTCCACATGGGCAAAATGTGTGAAAAATGGGGAGAAAGCCTGCCCGGGAAATACGGGTACAGCGGCGTGGGCGCCGTTGTAGGCGCCACCTACCCGCAGCAGCTCACAGAGCTGCGCGCAGAGCTTCCCCATACGTTCTTCCTTGTGCCGGGCTACGGCGCGCAGGGCGGCACGGCGGACGATATTGCGGGCGCGTTCGATAATAGGGGCTTAGGCGCGGTCGTCAACTCGTCGCGGGGCATCATGTGCGCATGGAAAAAAGAAAACTGCGCGCCTGAGGAATACGCGCAGGCGGCGCTGCGGGAAGCGGAAAAAATGAAAAAGCTGCTCGCCGATGTAACGGGAAAAATTACATTATAATCCTGATTAATCCCCAAACGGTTATTTCCGTTTGGGGATTTTTTGCCGCATAAAGCAATAAAGCCCGGCATATACATAAATTGGGGCATTCTCCTGAAAACGGCGGACGGCAATGAAGTTAGGCATACCTTACCAGCTTTTTGAACATATTTATTTGTTGAATTTTTAAGAGGAGGCATTTTTCTGTTACAATAGGTTCATAACGAATACAGAAAGAAGGAAGGTGGATGGTATCAGTAAACGATTTAAGGAAAAGGTAATGGAATCCCTGACCTCGGTGCTTCCCATTACGTTGATTGTTTTGCTTTTGAGCGTTACCCTGACGCCAATGCCGACGGGAACGCTGCTGATGTTTCTCGTTGGAGCGGTGCTGCTGATTTTAGGCATGGGTTTTTTCTCCCTTGGAGCAGATATGGCTATGATGCCGATGGGCGAGGCACTGAGCGCGTCCCTAACGAAAACGCGCCGTATCTCGCTTGTAGTACCGGTGTTCTTTGTACTGGGCGTCATGGTAACGGTAGCGGAACCCGATTTGCAGGTGCTTGCAAACCAGGTGCCTGCTATCCCGAACCCTGTGCTGATTTGGACGGTCGCGGCAGGCGTGGGCTTGTTCCTCGTAATGGCTGTGCTGCGCACATTGTTTAAAATCAGGCTTTCCGTTTTACTTTTGATTTTTTACCTGATTGTATTCTGCGTCGCGGCGTTTACCCCGCCGGATTTCTTGGCGGTCGCGTTCGATTCCGGAGGCGTTACGACCGGGCCGATTACGGTACCGTTTATTATGGCGCTCGGCATCGGTATGGCGTCCGTGCGCGCCGATCGTTCCTCGCAGGAGGACAGCTTCGGCATGGTCGCGCTTGCAAGTATCGGTCCGGTGCTCGCGGTGCTGCTGCTCGGTATCGGGTATCATCCGCAGTCCGCCGAATATACACGCACACAGGTGCTGGACGTCGAAACCAGCAAACAGGTTGCGGCCGCTTTTTTAGACGGCTTTCCGCATTATATCAGCGAGGTGCTCTTTGCCGTCGTCCCAATCGCGGCTGTTTTTCTGCTGTTTCAGGTTATTTCGCGCGCATTCGGCCGCCGGCAGTTGATTAAGGTGGGCGTCGGCTTCGGCTATACGCTTATTGGGCTGATTCTGTTTTTAACCGGCGTCAACGTCGGATTTATGCCGGTGGGCCATCTCATCGGCGGAGCGGTGGCGGGCTCGTCCTATCCCTGGGCGCTGCTGATTATCGGCGCGGTGATGGGCTGGTTTATCGTCGCGGCCGAACCCGCCGTGCATGTGCTCACACGCCAGGTCGAGGAAATTACGAGCGGCGCTATCAGCGGCAAAGCGATGCGGCGGAGCCTTTCCATTGGTGTTTCTATTTCGATAGCGCTCTCCATGACGCGCATTCTATGGGGGATTTCCCTGTTTTGGTTTATCATTCCAGGATATGCGCTCGCGCTGCTTCTTTCGTTTATCGTTCCGCGTATCTTCACGGGCATCGCGTTCGACTCAGGCGGTGTTGCGAGCGGCCCGATGACGGCGACCTTCCTGCTCCCGTTCGGGATGGGCGCGTGCGAGGCGCTCGGCGGCAATATTTTGACTGACGCGTTTGGAATCGTTGCGCTGGTCGCGATGACGCCGCTCGTCACAATCCAGCTGCTGGGGTTTTATTACAAGCTGAAAACACGGGAGGAACCGCGGGCCGCTGCTGGGCTGCTGCCGCAGACGGTATATGACGACATTATTGAATACGACAGGGAGGCGGTATAATGGAACAAAAGGAACGGGTTTCCGCAGTCAAGCTGCTTATAACGATAGTAGACAGGGGGAAGGGCAAAAGGGCTGCCTCTGTCTTTGGAAAATTCGGCCTTCATTTTCATATGGTTTCCTTCGGAAGGGGAACCGCTTCGAGCGAAACGCTCGATTATCTCGGGCTTGGCGAAACGGATAAATCGCTCGTTATGAGCCTTTCGCCGGAAGAAAAAGTGCCGGACGTACGCGCCGCCCTCGTCGAGGATATGAAGCTTTACAGCCCGGGCAAGGGGATTTTATTTGGAATTCCCGTATCGAGCATCAGCGGACGCATCGCGCGCCAAATCTCGGCGCCGGATTATCAATCGAAAAAGGAAGTGACACAGATGGAAATGACGCAGTACAGCCTGGTGCTTGCTATGGTGAACCAGGGGCACGATGAAGAGGTAATGGACGCGGCGCGCAGCGCCGGAGCTGCGGGCGGGACGCTTTTACACTGCCGGCGTGTCGGCGGGGAAGAGTCGACTGAATTTTTCGGTATTTCCATCAGTCAGGAGCGCGCGCTTGTCGCTATTTTAATTAAGAGCGAAATACGCGCGGATGTGATGCGCGCGATTTTAGACAAAGCGGGCCTTGGAACGCCGGCGCAGGGCATTGTGCTTTCTTTGCCGGTCGACAGCATAGACGGGCTGCACCTGAAATAATTTATATAAACGAAAGGGACGTCCGGCATATGCCGGACGTCCCTGTTTCTATACCGCATCTAGCAAAATAAAATTAAAATACACTAAGGCGCAACAATTGTTTGTACCTCGTAGCGCGCGCTGATAAACGCCCAATTCTGCGCAAACGGCCGCATAATGTTCCAGTAACCGCCGCCAATCAGGCTATATTCATCCATCAGCCTGAACTTTGCCTGCATACTGCGCACATCCTCGAACCAGACGACATGTGAAAGCCCGTTTACGTCCCGGTATTCAAAAAACGGCGACTGCGCCGTCTGGTCAAATTGAATTTCCGCTCGGTTGCGCGCGGCTATTTCAACCGCGTAGTCGTTGCCGATGGTCGTCGCGCGGGTAACGCCCTGTACAAACGGCAGAATCCAGTCGTATCCGTAATTCGGCAGTCCCATCATGATTTTCTGCCGCGGAATGACGGTTACGGCGTAGTCGATTACCTCGCGTACCTTATTGAGCGGAGCAACCGCCATAGGCGGTCCATAGGTATAGCCCCACTCGTAGGTCATAAGCAGGACAAAATCGGAAATTTCCCCAATTGCCTGATAATCATGCGACTCGTAAAGCAGGCCCGGCTGGTCGCCGGACGTTTTGGGCGCCAAATCGGTATTGACAAAATAGCCCTGCGCATGCAGGCGGTTCGTCACATTCTGCAGAAAACGTGTGAATGCGTCTCTGTCATTGGGATTGATATATTCAAAATCGATGTCGAGGCCCAAATACCCCTTTTGCCGCATGACCTCAAGCACGTTGCCGATAACAATATCCTGAAGCGCGGTATCCTGAAATAGCCTGCTTGCGCGCTCGCTGCTGAAGGTTCCGCTTTCTGTAATAGAGGAAAGCAGCATGATGGGAGCCGTTTGATAGCGGTAGGCAAGGTTTATCATTTCCTGGTCGTCGGCGGGCGGAATCAGTTCCCCGGTTACCGTAAAGCCGTAGCCAAAAATCGTAAGGCTCGTAAGATACGGCAGCGTACGCTCCAGAAGCGCCATTTGTATGTATGGATAAGCATACCCGTTGAGGCGCACCTGGCGGATTTTTGGCCCTTGGTAGCGGATGACTACCGTTTGCCCGGCGTTCAAATAGGGCGCGCCGATAAGCCCCGGATTGTTTTGCAGCAGAACCCGCTCGGTTGTACCGAAATAGCCTGCAATCGCGCCCAGCGTATCGCCTGGAACCGCCGTGTATACCAACTCCGGAATCAGGATAATGAGCGCCTGGCCCACTACAAGATTGTTCGGGTCGGCAATATGGTTGCTTTCTATAATTGCCTGTACGGAAACCCCATATCTCGCCGCAATGCCCAGCATGGTGTCCCCAGGCTGTACTACATGAATTTCCAATTTGCCGCACCGCCCTTCATAAGAATCTTTTCCTATTTTATGTAAAGAAGGAGCGTTTTGTGTTATTGTGGAAACAAAAAAAGAACCGCCGCGGCGGTTCTTTTTAAATCATATCTTACAAATAGCTGTTTACAGTTCTTCCTGGGAGGAGGGCGCTGAAGAAAATTCCCTGGAATAAAGCTCTGTCCCGTCAGCGTCCATGTATTTGACTACCAGAACAGGATTATCGACCTCCACAACATTTTTGAGTGATTCCGCAATCAGTTCAAATGACGGCGCCATCTGGTCGGCAATCCCATCCATTGCATCCGCCATACCGGAGGTATTCATCCCTTCGGGATACGTATACGTATAAATCAGCTTGTTGCCCTCACCGGTCATGGTAAAGGTCATCCCGCTGTCCTTGTACAAATCCGCCATGGTTTCCATTTGCTTTTGTACCTCGGGAGCTTCAGCATATTCCTTCATGGTTGCATACTTTGTGCCGACCGGCGTGGTTTGGCTCGAAGCGGCAGAGCTGCTGTCAGCGGGCTCAGTCTGGCTTGAAACGGTACTGCTGGGGGAAGAGGCGTCTTTCGGTGAATCCGCACAGGAAGCCATGCCCAGCGCAGCGGAAACAGCCAGCGCCGCTACGATTATGCCCTTTGTAATCTTTTTCAATTTGTCATACCCCTTTTCTTTTCTATTATGTGGTATTCCACTACAATATTATATCTGGAAAAAATCAAATGGTCAATGTTTGTTTTATTCACCAAGTAAGGAAACAAATAAAAAGGCGAAAGATAAAAAGCACCTTTCGCCCTTTAAAAAAACAAAATCCGCAGTCCTTAAACAATATATCCAGGTCAAAAAATTTTATGCAGGACTGTTATTCGCCGCCTGTACGGTTTACCGGCAGATAATTTTTAATGACCTTATCCTTTATCATAAAAATGGTTCCGGCAATGAACAGTATGCCCGTGATAATTAGAATAATTTCTATTTTTACGTAGTCCGCCAATGGGCCGAATATGACCATGGCCAGCGGCATAATTGCCCCGGTGACGACAGAGATAAGGGAAAAGACCCTGCCCTGCTTATCCGCGTCCACTGTCTCTTGAAATAAGGTGATAAACGGCGTGTTGAACATAGGCATTGTTACGCCGCACAGCCCCATCCATATCAGATAAACGATAAACGGGAACGGCAGCCCCAGCAAAACGGCTAAACCGCCGCAAATCAGGCATCCCAGGCCGATGGTATGGATTTTATTACGAAAACCGCCCCAGGCCGATATTATGACGCCGCCCAGAATACTGCCGACGAAGAACACCATTTCGTTGAGCGTAAGGTACCATGGGTCCGCGCCGAAGGAGCGTGTTACCATCAACGGGGTCAGGATGGCAAGCGGTGCAATCAAAACGTTTGCAAGCACCAGATAAACCATCAGGCGCGATACCAGCTTATGGTTCCTGGTATAGGAAACTCCCTCCTTGATAGAGGCGAAATAGTCGACCTTTTCTTTCACCTTTTTTTGATAATTCACCCTGACAAAAGAAAAAATGAAAATTCCGATAGCCGCGGTGACGACGTCGATAAAAAAGATATATCCCAAATCCACATTCGCAAGCAATGCGCCGCTTGCCGCGGGGGATAAAATAAGCATAATTGACTGGATGGTTGAATTGACGCCGTTTACCCGCATCAGCCTTTCCTCTGGGACAATTTCGGGTATAAACGCAGTGGTCGTCGGCGTCTGGATTCCGCTTCCGAAGGAACGGATAACCAGGACGAGGAACAGCAGCCACATGGAATCGATACCTGTCAAAAATAAAACGGCAATCACCAGGGTAGAACAGGCTATCGCGGCATCCGCCAGTATTATGAGCATTTTTTTGTTGTATTTATCAGCCCATACGCCCGCAAATAATGAAATTAAAACTTGTGGGATAAACCCGCATAATGTAGCGACGGTCGTCATGACGCCTGATTTTGTCTCCAGGGTAATATACCAGATAATGGCGTATTGCACCAGCGACGAGCCAAACAATGAAATCGCCTGGCTTGATAAAAACAGGCCTGTCTTTTGTTTCCAGCTCTTTTCCATAAAGACCCCTTCCGTTTTATTGTTATTGTTACATAGAAGCGTGTAAATATCTAATATCATACCATTCCTTTTTTGAATACTCAATGACATTTTAAGTTTTCTTCATAGAACCCTAATTGTTTTTTCCTTATTGACTGGCTTGACCGCAAGTGATATGCTTTCGTATAGGTAAAACTGCCATTTTGGCTTTGATACCAAATAAAATGACAGGAATGAGTGTTCATATGAAACGAAGGCTTTTGAGGGCAATTGCCTTAATTCTTTGCTGCATCACGGCGGCTCTGGTTTTTCAGGGATGCAGCAGTGAAGGCACGGACAAAAAAGAACAAACTCCTTCCATAGGCAGCGCACAGCAGAGTGGCCCCACCGGACCGATAATGGGCTACCACCCAGTTGAAATACCAGATGAGGTAAAGGAAGTAATGAAGCAAAAGTACCCGCAGGCTACTATTATAGAGTTTGAAAAAGACGAAAAGAACGGCAGCATGGAGATAGACATTTTAGACGGGAGCATTCCAAAGGTGGCGGTTCTTTCCCCATCGTATAAATGGGTCTATACAGTATGGGATATAAATTACAACAATCTTCCGCAAGCAGTAAAAAACTCTGTAAAGCAGGCGTGCAGCAATACGGATTACATTGATGATGAAGCGGATATATACGAAACACCGGACGGGATGCGGTATCGGATTGAAATTGAGAGAGAAGACAAGGTATACAAGCTATGGTTTGATGAATCAGGAAAGGAAGTCCCGGCTATAACAGAAGATTGAATTTTTCTATGTTGCACGCGCTGGTAAAAATCCTTGGAAGTGGTTTTAAGGACGTTTACCATGCTCCGCGCTGCATAAATACAAAAACCAGCAGTTGTGCTCTGGCTTTCAAAGCGCAAAGCATAACTGCCGGTTTTTGTAAAAGGCAGCCCCTAAAAATAATACCCTCTTTTTTCAAACCTAAAAAACCACCGCTTAACAGCGATGGTTTCCTTTTGGCAGGGGTGGATACTCAAGATGTCTGCCGAAACGCGGGCGCATAGCTACAGAAAAGAAAAAACCTGCGGAGCGCGAAATGCTCACCGCAGGTGTGGTGGGAGAAGGTGGATTCGCGAGCCGCGGCCTAAAAACAGTTCACAGGACTGTTTTTGCCGCAATCGGTACGGCCTGTTCTCATCTCACCTTCTCAAAGCCACAAAACAAAACCACCGCTTAACAGCGATGGTTTCTTTTTGTCTTTGGTGACCGAAATTACTGGCACCCAGTAACCATGCGGTTTCCGGTGTGTTTCAAAAAATTTTTTTGAAAATCTGATACCCTTTTTCGAACCACCGAAGCGTTTTTCTTGATGTTGATTATTATAATAGAATAAAGGAGTTTTTTCAACCCCATGGAATGTTTGCAAACACAAAAAAGCCGACCATTATTCCATCAATAATGATGAAGTAATGATCGGCTTTTTTCTGTCGACAATTATTTTGTCGGAATATCACCAACTTTTGAAAATCCTCCTATGAACCGGACTTCTATCTTGTCTTTTGAAAGGATAGTTACTTGTTCTACAATTCTTCTGATAAACGTGTCATCAAATTCTGTTAACTCAACGATATCGATGTCAATTGCCTTTAGAATATCATCAAGTTGCTTTTGACGCTTTGCATCGGTTGTTGCATCTTCTTCGGCTTGTTTTAGCTGCTCTGTCAACCGAGCCTTTTCCTCAGTCATCTCCTTGAACTTTTTTTCAAATAGTTCTATTTGGGAACTTTGGGCTGCCAAAGTTAAAAGATTCGCCATTCCGTGATCAATGTCTTGCATTCTTTGACGGATCACTTCTGGATTATTTTTGGCATCTTCAAATAAAATGATTTTTTTCTGTGCTTCACGAACTGCTTCTGCTATTTCTTCTTTATTATGAAATACGGACTGAATGCAGTTCAGAATTGCTTGGTGTAAAATGGGTTCCTTTAAACTTGGGGAATGTTTGCAATACTTGGTGCCAAATTCAAGTCGGTTCACGCATCGCCATACATCTTCCTTCGTTCTGTCCCGTTTGATCCACATGGTTCTACGATACATAGCACCACATTCCCCACAAACGGTTCTTTCCGATAGTGCATATTTGCTGGTATATTTTCCTCGACCAGACTTTGTCCTCCGGCAAGAAACCTTTCTTTTGCTACTGCGCCTTGCAATCTCTAACTGGACTTCCTGAAAAATATCTCTTGGGATAATAGCTGGGTGATTGTCAGTAATGTAATACTGTTTGACCTCACCTCTATTTTTCTTCACCTTCTTTTCGAGGAAATCTGCAGTATAGGTTTTTTGCAGCAGCACATCTCCAGCGTATTTTTCATTTTGCAGCATATTTCGAATGGTAGTTTTTGACCATGTTGGCTTTCCTGTTGGCGATGGGATGTGGTCAGCTTCCAGAGATTTTGCAATTTGTTCCGGGGTATCTCCACTGAGAAATGCGAAAAAAATCCGTGAAACAATGGTAGCTTGTTCAGGATCAATTTCAGGCTCTCCATTTTCTCCCGGTCGATAGCCTAAAAAGTTTTTGTACCTGAAGGCAAAATGGCCTTCCTTATACTGCCTGCGTTTTCCCATGGTAACATTTTGACTGATGGACTCGCTTTCTGCTTGAGCGAAGGCGCTAAACCATGTCAAATAAATTTCGCTGCTGACATCACTTGTATTGAGTCCTTCTTTTTCAAATTCTATGGTTACATTCAAGCTTTTCAGCAGCCGTATGTATTTGATAGAATCCAACGTGTTTCGAGAAAACCGGCTAAGTGATTTAGTGAAAATCAAGTCAATTTTATGTCTTTGGCAATGCTCGATCATTTTCATAAACTCTGGACGAATGGTATCCTTAGTGCCGCTGATTCCACGATCCGCAAAAATTCCGGCAAATTCCCATTCCGGATTGCTCTGAATAAGATCTGTGTAATAGGCAACCTGATTTTCAAAGCTACTCTCTTGTTCTTCCTGCTCTGTACTAACTCGGCAGTAGGCGGCTACTCGTAGCTTTTTCCTTTTGGCCTGTCCTTGAATAAAGGGATTTTCGGGAATTTCCCTAATCACTTTAGTCTTTTTCTGTGGCATTATGGTTTCTCCTTTCCTTACTTAAATAATCGCCCCATTTTTGAGTTGTATTGTAACAGCACCTGCTGGTGTTATCAAAATTTTACAAATAAATTTCCGTAGTATTTGAGATTGAAAGTGTTCCATCGGCTGCAGTTTTTTCAGATCTGCTATCAAACATTCCGTTTCTTCTGAATCACCATTGGCATGACAGGCTTTGTATTTTTCCTGTGCGCATTGTTTGATGATTTCCAATAATCTTTTTGAATTGGACTTGGGATTACCAAGTTCTCGATAAATCTCGTTTTCTAACCTAACGGCTTGAACTGACAGGCAATTGGCATTCTTTTTAAAATTCATAACTTTCTGTGGATCTTCAATTGCCCTATTGATTGCGGATAAAACACTTGACATCAACTCTATGTCGGGCAAATACCTTGTTTCCGTATTGCAGGAAGGGCATTTCCAGATGATATATACATTATCTCGATGATTGATTCGAACAAGCTTCTGTCCGCAGGTCTGGCAGCAGATAAGATCTCGTATTCCTCGCAAGGCTGGATTCAGACTTCCACCATAAATTTGAGCTCTGTCTTTTCTTAGTCTTTGAACCTGTAGAAATAAGTCAGAGGGTAATATTGCAGGAAATTCTTCTGAAATATATTTTTCGCAGTCTAATATTCTGGCGATCATCGCCTTATTCCAAACCGCATTTTCTCGGTACTTTAAACCAGATTGCTGCATTTGCTTGGCAAGCGTCTGCAGCGATGCGCCGTTTCGATAATTTTCAAAAATTGACTGCACAGCAGAAGATTCCAGTATGTCCGGTATAATATTTCCTTCATTCATCTGATATCCAAAAGGCAAGTATCTTTTTTTCTTCATGATTAACCTCCGCTTATCCTTTCTTCTTCCAACTCCAATCCATTGACAAGTTGAAATCTCAATGTTTCATGTGTCACTGTAATACGGCTCACTATATTTCGGAACACTGATGAGCTAAAAACCGGCATCGGGGAGTCTAATATCGTTAAAATCAGGCGGGTGTTATCAATAAAATCCGCATACTCGTTTAAATCACGATATTGTTTAAGTTCGGCTTTTAAATTGGATATCTTTTGGCTCAATTCATTGGATTGTGCTATAAAAAAAGCAGAATCAATGCACTCTTTTGCCCGCAAGCGGTGTAGAGTGTGATTCTGCTCTAATAATCCAGCAATCTGTCTATTTAATTCCATGGCATCAGGATGGGCCATAAAATCCTTATCTTTTAGTTCTTCAAGCTGGCGGAGATAGCTTCCAAGGATTTCTTGACGATTTTCAGCCAGCTTTTTATATAAAGTAAGGAAGCACTGCTGTATTTCAGTTTCATTTAGGCTCTCCATGCTGCACAGATGTTTCCCTTTAAAATGCTTGCGACAGGTCCACAAAACACGTTGGTTTTTCGCAATTCGTCTACAGAAATTTGTCCCGCACTCA
>OJQY01000056.1_pt1 | contig 96107 bp, 93 predicted proteins | sample 1599091 | NCBI WGS metagenome assembly OJQY01 (sample SAMN03922524, study PRJEB24848) | human gut metagenome | isolation source: stool sample | host: Homo sapiens | place: Germany | collected 2010-02 | reverse complement strand
GCACGCCGATGGTACTTGGCTGGAGACGGCCCGGGAGAGTAGGTCGCTGCCGCATCCTTCTTCCCCGCTTGTGTAAACAAGCGGGGCTTTTTTGTTTCGATGGCTCAATCAGAATCGCCCCACACTTTTCTCTCGAAAGCATGGGGCGATTTGCATGCGGCTATTCGTACAAATTCGGACAGTCGATGGCATCCAGTGGGACCCAGACGCGGTAACTCTGCTTCGTGGTGGTCCATTCCACCTGCGCCCAGTCGCCTTCCAACCGCAGGAACGATACCTTCTGCCCCTTGTCCATCTTCAGCGAATCGTAGGCGGCATATTCTTCGCCGGGACCGTAGCGCGCGGGTACAGTGCGCAGGGCCTTTGCGTCGAAGTACCAGGGCAGAGCATAGAAGATTTCGCTTGCATCCTCGCACGCAAAACGCTTGAGGCCCGTGTAGACGCGCATGAGTTCGCCCTTCCAGGCAAATTCGCACTCGACCCAGGACACTCCGTTTGCATCCTCCTCGCATGTGAGCACGGTTACGTATTCGCCCCGCAGGTCGAAGGTGCCAGTCTCACGGTACTTCGTGCCGGGACCGTTACGGGTGGAGAGCTTGTCAGTGGCCAGCAGGAGCACGCTTTCGCCGTCATAGCCGGAGGCAAGGGCGATGCAGGGCAGGCACAGAACCAGCCATGCCGCCGCGGTACACAGGGACAGCAGCCGAATGATCCGTCTCATGGAAAAAACCTCCTTTTGTGTTGTATGTTACCATGGATGTGGACAATTTGCAAATTTGTGCCAGATACCACTCAAAACTTTTTTTGGCAGGATGTTACCTTTTGCGCGTCCAATTGCTCTGTATAGATGAAAGCAAACGGGAAGGGGGATGCCCATGAGCCCCGATGAACTGGGCCGGCGCGTATGGGAGCTGCGCGGGCCGCTGATGCGCCTGGCCTGTGCGATTGTACGCAGGCAGCAGGACGCGGAGGACGCGGTGAGCGAGGCAGTGGTGCGTGCCTTTGAAAGCCTGCCCGCTCTGCGTTGCGATGCGGCAGTGCGTCCGTGGCTGATGAAGATCACTGCGCGGTGCTGCTACGACCGCCTGCGACGTCTGCGGCGGGAGACGCCCTGTGAGGATCCGGAGCCGTTGTGCGCGCCCGTAGAACCGCATGGGGACGGCACCCTGGCGGACCTGATCGCCCAGCTGCCGGCCGGCCAGCGGGAGGCAATCACTTTGTACTACTACGAGGGCTTTTCGGCGCAGGAGGTTGCGCAGGCGCTGGGCGTGCCCCGCCCCACTGCGTGCATGCGCCTGTCGCGCGGGCGAAAGCGCCTGCGGTGGCTGATCGAGACAGAAGGGAGAAAAGAACCATGAAGCATGACGCATTTGACGAAGCGCTGCGCCGCCGCGCACAGCGAGAGAAATCCGCGCTCTCGACGCAGGCCGAAGAACGGGTGGCACGAGCCATCCGCGAGGGGCAAGCCCGCGCCGCGTCTCATGCCAGGGCGCAGGGGGAGCGCGATACGGCTGCCTTCGTCTGGCCGGGGGAGGAACGGCAGGCTCCGCATAAGCCGCGCCGACGTATCACCCGCCTGATCCCCCTGATTACGGGGGCTGCCGCGTGCCTGACCGCCGCGGCGCTGTGGGCTGCCCGGACCCCTGTAGATCGCGTGCACGAAAGCGCCTCTGACACTGGCCTTTCGACGCATAATGCGGCTTTTGAAACCGTGCTTCCGCTTGCAGACGGAACAGACGGCGCGTCCGCTCTCGCGCCGCAGGCCGAGGCTGCCGCGCTGCCCGAGCGCGGTGTATGGCGTGCCGAGGCCCGGTTCTTCAACGATACGCAGGACATCTGGCTGGTGAGTTGGTCGGTGGATACCGCTTCCGAGATGCTCGAGCCACCGGACGAACTGATCTGGCTGGAGCCCGGCGCAAGCTGTGTCGATCAAGCCGCCTGGCCCGTAGAGGGGGAGCAGGAGCAGCCGGTCTGGCGGTACACGGCCTATCGCGTGACCGCCGATGTGCTGCACTGGATGGACGGCGACTGGCTGCGCCCCGGCGAGGATGGCTATGCCGCCCAGCAGGCCCTCATCACCGATGCCTATGAGAACGGCGCATTGGTTCTGGCTCCCGGAAACTGGGAAAACGGCATGGCAGGCCCGATGGCGCTCGTCCTGCCCGATGCGCTGGGAAACGTCTCTGCGCTGGAAACCTACCTCGCTGCCGGGCTGATCGTGCAGGAGAGCGGCGGGGCCGGGCAGATGGGGGAGAGCCTTGCGCAGATCACGGCCCGCCCGACTGCCACGCCCGCGGCGGACAAGGCCGCAGGAGCGGCCTCCACCAGCCCCTTCACGCCAGCGCTGCAAGCCGCCTGTCAGCGCACAACCACACCGTTTTCCGGCGCTGCTCCCATGTCTGTGCGGATGCCCGGCGTCACCCCGACGGCAACCGCCTGCCCGGAGGAGCTGGCATGAACGCCCGGCCTCTTGCCATCCTGTTGGCCGTGCTTCTGTGCGCCGCCGCACCTGCCCGCGCGCAAGTCAGCCCCACCACGGGAGCCGAGGTTCCATCAGGCCGGTTTCTGCCGGTGCTGGTGAGCGTGGGTCATGGGTACGGGACCGCCCGCGCAGACGGAAAAAACGTGCAGGCCGCGGGTGCGGGCAAGGTTGCGCTCTGGGGTTTGCAGCAGGCGGACATCGTCTATGAGAGCCTCTTGTACCGGGACGAGCAAAAGAACGCCGCCTCCACCCGCCTGACGCTCCTGTTCAGCGACGCGCTGATTCGCGGCGAGGCGGTGGAATGCGGGCCCGTGCGCTCGCTGCGTGACGCCTCGGCTTCGCTGCGTGAGGAGTGGCAGGGCGCGCTGGCCTTTGGCTCGACGATGGGCGCGGGCTATCTGGGCGACGCCGTGGAGCGGCTGAAGGCGGACTCCGCTGCGGCCTTCGACATAGTGGACATCCGGCGTGGCGGCCTGGGCGCCCGCCTTCAGGGCGTGAAGGCCCCTTCCAACCTCAGTGTGGAGGTGAATGCCGTGCAGGCGCGCGTGCCGGCGGATTCGATCGCCCGACCCTTCGCTTTTTTGCAGGAGCCGGCAGGAACGGTTTCCTCGCGGGAGGCAGTGTCCTCCCTCAGCGATGTGTCTGCCGCTGCGTCTGTCAGCCTCGACTGGGGCGACGCCCGCTACCTGGCCCTCTTCCTCTGGAATGAGGAGGCGGGCGGCTACCTGCGTGAGGTTGCGGGTTGGCCTTTCGCCTGCTATCCCACAGCCAGGGCGCGTATGACCGGGGACGAGGGCGCCATGGTGCGCCCGGCTTTTGCCAACGTCATTGTGCAATGGGTGGCGTACGACGCGCTCAGCCCTACGGTCCAAACCCCGCTGCTGGTGGGGGAGGGCGCAGCGGACCTGTTTGTGGGCGGACGGCACGTACAAGGCACCTGGTCGCGGGCAGCGTGTGACGCGCGCACCCTCTACAGGGACGAGTCGGGCCGGGAGGTGCTTCTTGAGCCCGGAAAGACCTGGATCGCCCTCTTTCCTGCTAATGCCTCGCTAATTTTTGAATGACGAACGTTCGGATTCTTTGTTTGCATGGGTGTGGAAAAGCCTTTCCACACCTCATTTTTTCGCTTGCATTGTGAATTTTTCAACAAATTTATTTTTCCAGCAGGAAAAATAGAAAGAAGCGCGAATCTTATGAATCAGGGTAACGTTGGAAGTTTACCCGGCAATACAACTCCGGCATATTGTTGCCATATCAGTACCATAAAGGGAGGAACCTGCCATGAGTTTGGATCTCTCGTACCTGGGCATCACCGCCACCAAAGAAATCTACCGCAACCTTCCCGTCGCCATTTTGACGGAAAAGGCGCTCGCCCGCGGCGAAGGCACGCTGAGCAACACCGGCGCGCTGGTGGTGAAAACCGGCAAGTACACCGGCCGCAGCGCTAACGATAAGTTCATCGTCGATACCCCTGCCGTACACGACGAGATCGCCTGGGGCAAGGTGAACCGTCCCATTGACAAGGCCACCTATGACGCCATTTACAGCAAGGTGGTCGCCTACCTGCAGAACCGCGAAATCTTCGTCTTTGACGGCTTTGCCGGCGCAGACAAGAAGTACATGCAGCGTTTCCGCATCATCAACGAGCTGGCCAGCCAGAACCTGTTCATTCACCAGCTGCTGCGCCGCCCCACCGAGGAAGACCTGGTGGACTTCAAGCCCGATTACACCATTATTGCGGCTCCTGGCTTCAAGTGCATCCCCGAAATCGACGGGACCCGCAGCGAGGCTGCCATCCTGGTCAACTACGAAGAGAAGATGGTTGTCATCTGCGGCACCCAGTACGCGGGCGAAATTAAGAAGTCCGTCTTCTCCGTCATGAACTACATCCTGCCCAAGATGGGCGTGTTCCCCATGCACTGCTCGGCCAACATCGGCCATGACGGCGACAGCGCCGTGTTCTTTGGCCTCAGCGGCACCGGCAAGACCACCCTGTCCGCCGATCCCAACCGCAAGCTCATCGGTGACGACGAGCACGGCTGGGCCGATGACAGCGTCTTCAACTTCGAAGGCGGCTGCTATGCCAAGTGCATCAACCTCTCCAAGGAGAAGGAGCCCGATATCTACAACGCCATCAAGTTTGGCGCGCTGGTGGAAAACGTGGTCATGGACCCCGACACCCGCGAGTTTGATTTCGACGATGCTTCCCTGGCTGAGAACAGCCGCGTGGGCTATCCTGTCGAGTACATCAACAACGCCGAGCTGTCCGGCAAGTCCCAGAGCGTGCCCAAGACGGTGATCTTCCTCACCGCAGACGCCTACGGTGTGCTGCCGCCCATCTCCAAGCTGGATAAGAACCAGGCGATGTACTACTTCGTGAGCGGCTTCACTTCCAAGCTGGCCGGCACCGAAATCGGCATCACCTCGCCCGTGCCCACCTTCTCCACCTGCTTTGGCGAGCCCTTCCTGCCCCTCGATCCTTCCGTTTATGCCAACATGCTGGCCGAGAAGGTCGAAAAGAGCGGCGCCAATGTCTACCTGGTCAACACCGGCTGGAACGGCACCGGCAAGCGCATGAAGCTCGCCTACACCCGTGCCATGATCACCGCCGCGCTGAATGGCACGCTGGAGAAAGCGGAGTTTGTGACCGATCCCTACTTCGGCGTGGCCGTACCGACCACTTGCGAGGGCGTTCCCTCCGAGCTGATGATCCCCGCCAACACCTGGGAGGATAAGGCCGCTTACGAGGCCAAGGCCAAGGAACTGGCGAAGAGCTTTGTGGAGAACTTCAAGAAGTACACCCACATGAGCGCCGAAGTGGTAGCCGCCGGCCCCAAGGCTGAATAATCGCTCCATGATTCCTGGCGCCCCGCATGAAAGTGCGGGGCGTCAGTGTATAAAAAGGCAGGCGAAGGCGGGTCTCACGCCGGCAAAGGGGCTGTTTCCTGACGGAAGCAGCCCCTCATCCGTATTTGCCAGGGAACGAAAGAAGAAAGGAACGCCCCTGCGAGGTGTTCGGACTGCCGGGATCAGGCAGGACGGCATGGCTATGCGGTGGACGCCGGGCATGCGGGTAGAAGAGCAGGGTTGCGCCGGCTGAGGATAAATTCGCTTTTGAAACGCCGGCTTGAGTTTTCCGCTGCAAGGGACACGGGGCAAGAGGCAGCCGCTATATGCCTTCGCTGCGAGGAATCAGGGACATTGGCGGCACGGAGCATGGAACGCATGAAATCCAAGGCTCAATGAAAACGCTGAACTGCTGAAACATCCCTGTCCCGCATCGCAGAGGTCAGCGCTGTGGAAAGGGAGCGCTCCGGCCTTTTTGCTGTCCCTTATGGGATCATGGCTTTGCAGCGCAAAGAAAAAGAGGGGGCGGCGTTGCGCGCGCCCATTCGGTTATGGTACAATGACTCCGTGCGCGCACAGCTTGCCGCGCCACGCTTGATACGAAGGAGGATGCCGCTCATGCGCCTGATCTCATGGAATGTCAACGGCCTGCGCGCCTGCCTGACCAAGGGATTCGCAGACTATTTTGCCTCCTGCGGCGCGGACGCGTTTTGCCTGCAGGAAACCAAGATGCAGCCCGGCCAGGCCGACTTTGCGCCCGAGGGGTACGCGCAGTACTGGAACAGTGCGGAAAAGAAGGGCTATTCCGGCACTGCGATTTTCACCCGAAAGCAGCCGCTGTCGGTGCAGATGGGCATTGGCGTGGAGGAGCACGACCACGAGGGCCGCGTGATTGCGCTGGAATTTGACCGGTTCTTTCTGGTCACCGTCTACACGCCCAATAGCCAGCGCGGGCTGACCCGTCTGGAGTACCGCATGACCTGGGAGGACGCCTTCGCGGACTATCTGTGCGGGCTGGACAAACAAAAACCCGTGGTGGTATGCGGTGACATGAACGTGGCCCATAAGGAGATCGACCTCAAAAATCCCAAGACCAATACCCAGAATGCGGGCTTTACGCCGCAGGAGCGCGAGAAGATGACGGCGCTGCTGGACCGCGGCTTCGTGGATACCTTCCGCCTGCTGCATCCTGACGAGCGCGACCGCTACAGCTGGTGGAGCTATATGCAGCGCAGCCGCGAAAGGAACATCGGGTGGCGCATTGACTATTTTCTGGTGAGCGAGCGCATCGCGCCCAACGTGACGCTGGCGGATATTGACGAAAAGGTGATGGGCAGCGACCACTGTCCTGTCATTTTGGAACTGAAAGGGATGGAGTGAGCATGAAGATTCTTTTCGCATCGGATTTACACGGCAGCGCCTCAGCGGCGGAAAAGGTGCTGGAGCGGTTGGAAAAGGAGGGCGCGGACCGCTTCTTTCTGCTGGGCGACCTGCTCTATCACGGCCCCCGAAACGATCTGCCGGACCGCTATGAGCCCAGGGAGGTCATCCGGCTTTTGAACGAGAGCCCGATCGTGCCCCTGTGTGTGCGCGGCAACTGCGACGCCGAGGTGGACCAGATGGTGTTGCAATTTCCCATCATGGCCGATTACGCGCTGCTTCCGCTGGATGGCGGGCATTGCGCCTTTGTGACGCACGGCCACCTGTTCAACACCGAATGCCCGCCCCCGCACCGGCCGGGCGACGTGCTCATCCACGGGCACACGCATGTGCACTGCGCCCTGCCGCAGGGGGATTACACCTATCTCAACCCCGGCTCCGCGGCGCTGCCCAAGGAGGGCCAGCCCAAAAGCTACATGATCTATGAGGACGGCCTGTTCTCCATCCGCGCGCTGGAAACGGGCGAGGAGCTGCTGGCATGGAGGCTGGGACAATGACCAGAACGCTGGAGGAAAGCCGGGCCTTTTTCGCGAATGACCGCTTTGCCATGGAGGCCTGCGGCATCACCATCGACGAGGTGACGGAGGATGGCGCCAGATGCTCCATGCCGCTTACCCCCATGCACCTCAATGCCGGAGGTGTGGCGCAGGGTGGCGCGGTCTATACCCTGTGCGACACCACCTTTGCCGTGGCGGCCAACGCCGGGGGCATCCTTACCGTGAGCCAGTGCGCCGATATGCACTACCTGCGTCCCGGCGCGGGCGAGCGGCTCTACGCAGAGGCTTCGTGCGTCAGCGCCGGGCGCTCCACCTGCCTCTACCGCGTCAATGTGACCGATGGCGAGGACCGTCTGGTGGCGGTGTGCATGGTCACGGGATTTCGCAAGGCGCCTGTGAATAAGGCGTGAACATGCGAAAAAAGCCTTGCGGCAAAAGGACGCTTCGAGTATAATACAGAAAGTGCTTTATCATTACTTTATAGGATTGGAGAGAAGTTCCCATGCGCAAGCGTGTCATTCTGGCCTTCATGCTGGTATTCGCCCTGGTGGCGGCCAGCAGCTGCTCCCTCATCATCAAGGACGAGGAAGTGGACAAGCAGACCCCCATCATCGAGGTGGTGGGCAAGACCTTTACCAAGGCCGAGGTCAACGAGCAGGTTGAAGCCGTGATGGATTACGAAGAATACATGTATTCCATGTATGGCATTTCCTATGACCGCACGGATGCGAGCACCATTTCCATGGCCCAGGACAGCGCCATCGACGCCATGGTGCAGCAGGCCGTGCTGGAGAAAAAGGCCGCAGACTTGGGCCTGGACGTGCTCAGTGACGAGGAAAAGGCCGAGGTGGAGGAATCGGTGGACAGCACCTACACCCTCTATTCCGACAGCGTCAAGAGCGCCTATTTTGCCGATACGGAGCTGGAAGGCGAGGAGCTGGATGCGGCCGTGGAGGCCAAGATGGCGGAGCTTGCCTACCCCACCCGGGAGGAACTGGTGGAAAGCGAGACGAACGCCAAGGTGCTGGAGAAGGTGCGCGATGAGGCCGTCAAGGATGTGACCGTAAGCGAGGAAGAGCTGCAGGAGGCCTACAACACCCATGTGGAGAGCGCCATGACCACCTACGGCAATTCGCCCTCCAGCTATGGCACCGACGTGCAGAACGGCGCGACCATCTACTATGTGCCTGCCGGCTACCGCTATGTCAAGCACATTCTGATTGAGTTCACCGACGAGGACAGCCAGGCCATCAGCGATTTGGAAAGCCAGATCAGCCAAAAGCAGACCGAGCTCAGCACCGCCGAAACCTCTCTGGCTGATCTGGGCGAGGATGCCTCCGCTGATGACGAAGCGACGGCCCAGAACCGCGCGACCCTGAGCGAGACGGTGGAGGCCCGCACCGCGGAGATCGCCGATTTGGAAAGCCAGCTGGAGGATGCGAAGGAAGCGGCCTATGCCGCCATCCAGCCCACCGTGGACGAGGTGGAGGAGAAGCTGGCTGCGGGTGAGGACTTTGACGCCCTGATGGAGCAGTATGGCCAGGACCCCGGCATGCAGACCTCTCCTGCCAAGGAGAATGGCTATCCCGTGAGTGCGGACAGCACCAACTGGGTGACCGAGTTCCGCGATGCCGCCATGGCGCTGGAAAATGTGGGCGATGTGAGCGAACCGGTGCGCAGTGAGTACGGCATCCACATCATCAAGTACGTCAGCGACGCGGTCGAAGGTGAGGTTGGCCTGGATGCGGTGCGCGACGCGCTGGAGACCGAGGTCCTTACCCAGAAGCAGGACGAGGCCTATACCGCCGCCGTCGACGCCTGGGTCGCGGAGGCGGACGCGAAGATCTATAAGGACCGCCTGAACTGATTGGGACGATCATGACAAAGCGGCTCCGGGGCATTTGCCCCGGAGCCGCTTCAATTTGTCGCCTCAAAGAGAACGCCGGATATACGGAATGACCGTGAATGAGGGCGCTTTCAAAACGCCGCCGCTACAGCTCCGCTTCCTCCCAAAGCTCCGTGCCTGTCCCCAGCCGCAGGGCCGTGCGGAAACCCGCCTGCCGCGCCAGTGCCGCCGCCTGTGGAAAGGCGTGGGCCAGATACCGGCGGTCGTGGCAGTCGGAGGTGAGGGTGATTCTCCCGCCCAGCTCGCGCCAGGCGCACAGCAGTTCCAGCGTGGGATAGGGCGTGGTCAGGTAGCCGCGCGCCATGCCCCCGGTGTTGATTTCCAGAACGCCGCCGCAGGGGAAGGCGCGCTCCAGCGCGGAGAGCGCCAGACGGCGGTAGGCGGAGTCCGCCTCGTGAAACAGCGAGAGGGAAGCGGCATATTTGCGCAGCAGGTCAAAGTGGCCGATGATCTGCGGCCGGTCGCGCAGGAGGGAGGTTATCTCAATGGCGAAATAGTCGCGCGCCATGGCCAGCCCGTCGCCATGGTACACCTCATCCACATAGCGGCGCAGCAGCACGGGGTCCCCGTCCACGGCCACGGGCGCGCCACCGTAGCTTTCGCACAGGTAGTGCGCCGAGCCGATGAGGTAATCCGCTTCGGCACAGGCCGCGCGGCGGCAGTCCGGATGGGCCAGCGCGTCCAGCTCAAGCCCAGCCCACAGGCGCGGAAAATCGGGCTCCGGCGCCGCCTGCAGGGCGCGAAGCTCCGCAAAGTAGCCCGCCTGCACGTCCGGGGCCATGGAATAGTCCGGGTCAAAGCCCTGCCAGGCGTGCCCCGAGAATCCCAGGCTCACAAAGCCCAAAGCGCGGGCCGCCTCCACCATGGCGGGGATGGCGTCTGCGCCGTCGCACCAGCGGGAATGGGTGTGGGCATTGCTCGGAAACGTCATTGCATGCGCTCCTGCTTCACCTTTTTGTCGATCACATGGCGGCGGGCCAGCTCGCGCACCACATCCTCCAGCGAAATGCCCATCTCCACCATCAGCACCATGGCGTGGTAGACCAGGTCGCCCAGTTCATAGGTGGTTTCGGCCTTGTCGCCCTTTGCGCCGCCGATGAGCACCTCGGTGCATTCCTCGCCGACCTTCTTGAGAATCTTGTCGCGGCCCTTCTCAAAGAGATAGGTGGTGTAGCTGCCTTCCTTGGGCGAGGTCTTGCGCCCGGCAATGACCTCCATCAGAGCGGAGAGGGAGAAGGGGCGAATGTCCTCGCTTTCATACAGGCCGTCGAAAAAGCAGCTCTCGCTGCCCGTGTGGCAGGCAGGACCGGCCTTCTTGACCTGCGCCACCAGCGCATCGCCGTCGCAGTCGGCGGTGAGGGAAACTAGCGTCTGCACATTGCCGCTGGTTTCGCCCTTGCGCCAGAGGCACTGGCGGCTGCGGCTGTAAAAGCAGGTGCGCTTTTCCTCCAGGGTGATTTTGAGGCTTTCCCGGTTCATGTAGGCGAGGGTCAGCACCTCGTGGGTCACATAGTCCTGTACCACCACGGGGATGAGGCCCTTATCATCGAATTTGAGCCCTGAGACGAGCGTTTCATAATCCATCGTTGCCATCCTCCACAAGGCGCATGGGTACGCCGTTTTCGTTGAGCCAGCGCTTGAGGGCGCGGATATCCACCTCACGCAAATGGAAGATGGAGGCGGCCAGCCCCGCATCCACGCAGTCAAGGCGGAACACGTCCAGAAAATCCTCGCGGCAGCCCGCGCCGCCGGAGGCGATGATGGGCACGGATACCGCCTCGCCCACGGCCCGGAGCATTTCCAGATCAAAGCCCCGGCGCACGCCGTCGGTGTCGATGGAGTTGACCACGACCTCGCCCGCGCCGCTGTCCACGCCGCGCCTGACCCAGTCGATGGCATCCAGCCCCGTATCGTCGCGCCCGCCGCGGGCAAAGACGTGGAAGCGCCCGTCCACGCGCTTGACATCCATGCTCAGCACCACGCACTGGTCGCCGTAGCGCTTGGCCGCGCGGGCGATGAGCGAGGGGTTGCGGATGGCGCCGCTGTTGACGCTGACCTTATCCGCCCCGCATTTGAGCACGCGGTCAAAATCATCCAGGGTATTGATGCTGCCGCCCACGGTGAGGGGGATGAACACCTCCGCCGCCACGGCGCGCAGCGCGTCCGCAAACAGCGGGCGGCCCTCGGCGCTGGCGGTGATGTCGTAAAACACCAGCTCGTCCGCGCCGGAATCGTTATAGAAGCGGGCGAGCGCCACGGGATCGTCCACGTCGCGCAGGCCCTCGAAGTTCACGCCTTTGACCACCCGGCCGTTTCGTACGTCCAGGCAGGGGATGATGCGCCGGGTCAGCATGGCTGCGCCTCCCCTCTGGCGATGGCCAGCGCGCGTTCCAGACGGAGCTTTCCGGCGTAGAGCGCCTTGCCCAGAATGCAGCCGTAGAGGCCCATGTCGCGAAGTGCCGCGATCTCGGTTTCAAAGCTGACCCCGCCGGAGGCGATGACCTGAAGCCCGGCGATGCCGGACAGGCGTGCGTAGATATCGAGATTGGTGCCGGAAAGCGCGCCGTCGCGGCCGATGTCGGTATAGATGACGGTGGCCACGCCCGCGTCCGCGAGCTTTTGGCAGAAGGCCACGCCGTCCAGATCGCTCACCTCGCGCCAGCCGCGCGTGGCCACCTTGCCGCCGCGCGCGTCCACGCCCACGGCGATGCGCGCGCCCCAGCGCGCGACCAACCGCTCGACCATGCCGAAATCCTCCACCGCCACGGTGCCAAGGATCACCCGGTCCGCGCCCAAGGCGAGCGTGGCGTCCACGTCGGCTTCGGTGCGCATGCCGCCGCCCACCTCGATGCTGAGCGGCAGCTTGCACAGCTGCCCGATGACGGTGCGGTTCTGAGGGCTGCCGTCCTTCGCGCCGTCCAGATCGACGGCGTGCAGGCAGGTGGCTCCGGCCTGCACAAAGCCCTGCGCCACGTCCACGGGATCGTCGCCGTAGACGGTCATGCGGTCGTAATCCCCCTGCGTCAGGCGCACCACGCGGCCACCCCGCAGGTCGATCGCCGGATAGATCAGCATGCCGCATCCTCCTCTCCCATGGCGAAGGCCCGCAGGATGCGCAGGCCTACCGCGCCGCTCTTTTCCGGGTGAAACTGCGTGCCGCACACGCTGCCGCGCCTGACGGCGCCTGCGACGGTGACGCCGCCGTAATCGGAGCTTGCGGCGAGCGCCTCTCCGCAGCCGGTTGCGTAGAACGAATGCACGTAGTAGACGAAATCTCCCTCGCGCACGCCGGCGAGCAGCGGGTCATCCGGGCGGTTGAGGTGCAGGCTGTTCCAGCCCATGTGCGGCACCTTTGCGCCGGGGGCGAGAACGGGCGCGAGGGGCCGCACCTCGCCGGGAATCAGGCCAAGGCCCGCGTGCTCGCCGTATTCATGGCTCTTGTCAAAGAGAAGCTGCATGCCAAGGCAGATGCCCATGAGCGGCTTGCCTTGTCCGGCAAGGTCGCGCAGCAGCGCATCCAGCCTGAGGGCATGAAGTTTTTCCGCCGCATCGCCAAAGGCCCCCACGCCCGGCAAAATGATGCGGTCCGCCGCGCGCAGCGCGTTTTCCTCGCGTGTGACGGTGCATTGCGCGCCGATATGTCTGAGCGAGCAGGTGAGCGAATAGAGGTTGCCCACCCCGTAATCCACCACGGCGATCATGGCGCGTCCCCTCCCAGCGTACCCTTGGTGGAGGGAATTTCCCCGGCGGCGGCGGGGTCGATCTCGCAGGCCTCACGCAGGGCGCGGGCTACGGCCTTGAAGATGCCCTCGATGATGTGATGCGTGTTCTTGCCCGTGAGCAGCCGGATGTGCAGCGTGATGGCCGCCTCTCGCACGAGGGCGAGGAAGAACTCCTCCACAAGCTCGGTATCGAACGTGCCCACCTTCTGCGCGGGCAGGGGCGCGTCAAAGCCGAGGCAGGCCCGGCCGCTGAGGTCCACGGCCACAAGCGCCAGCACCTCGTCCATGGGCAGGAGGCGCTGGCCGTAGCGCCGCACGCCCCGCTTATCGCCCAGGGCGGAGCGCAGCGCCTGCCCCAGCGCGATGCCGATGTCCTCCACGGTATGGTGGTCGTCCACCTGCGTATCGCCCGTGCAGCTCACGCGCAGGTCAAAGCGGGCATGGGCGGCAAGGAGGGTGAGCATGTGGTCCAGAAAGCCGCATCCGGTGCGGATGTCGCTCTGTCCCGTGCCGTCGAGGTTCAGGGTGAGGGAAATGTCGGTCTCGGCGGTTTTGCGTTGGATGGTCGCGCTTCTCATGATATCGTCCTTTCCGACAGGATGGCACGGGTTTCCAGCACGAGGCGGCGCATCTGCTCCCGCGTACCGATGGAGATGCGGACATGCTCCCTGAGCGCCGGGTCATCCCAGCAGCGGATGAGCACGCCGCGCGCCTTGAGCGCCTCGTAGTAGCCGCGCGCGGTCAGCGCGGGATGGGCCGCAAAGAGAAAGTTGGCGCGGCTGTCCGTCATGGAAAAGCCAAGGCCGCGCAGCTCCGCCGCCGTCTCCCCGCGCTGGCGCACGACGCTTTGCACACAGCTTTCGAAGTAGGCCGTATCGCGCATGGCCTCGATGCCGGCCAGCATGCTCAGGCGGTTGATGTTATAGGGGTGAAAGCTGTACCTGACGCGGTTGAGGTCCTCGATGACGGGGGCGTTGGCAAGGGCGTAGCCCAGCCGTGCGCCTGCCAGCGAGCGCGACTTGGAGAACGTGCGCACGATGAGCAGGTTGGGGCAGGATGCAAGCAGGGGCAGGGCGCTTTCGCCGCCGAAGTCCACATACGCCTCGTCCACCAGCACGATATGGTCGGGATTCGCGCGCACGATGCGCTCGACCTCCGCAAGCGGAAGGGCGATGCCGGTGGGCGCGTTGGGGTTGGCCAGCACCACCATGCCGCCCGTGCCGAGAAACGGCTCCACGGGCACGGTGAAATCCTCACGCAGGGGCACGGCGTTCGTGGGTACGCGGAACAGGTTTGCAAACACCCGGTAGAAGCCGTAGCTTACGGCGGGGAAGGTGACGGGATGGGCTCCGTCCGCGAAGGCGAGGAAACTGAACCCCAGCACCTCGTCCGAGCCGTTGCCGCAGAACACATTGTCCGGCGAAAGCCCATATGTGTCCGCGATGGCGCGGCGAAGCGGCAGGGCCGTGGGGTCGGAGTAGAGGTTGAGGCGGGAGACTTCCTCGCGGCTGAGCGCGTCCAGCACGCGGGGCGAGGGGGGAAAGGGGCTTTCGTTGGTGTTGAGCTTGACGTACTCGCGGCCCTGGGGCTGCTCGCCCGGCACATAGGGGTCAAGCCCGGCGAGCGCGGGAATGAGAAAATCGCTCATGAACGGCCCTCCATGCGCACGGCTACGGCGTTGGCGTGCGCGTCCAGCCCTTCGCGGCGGGCAAAGCGCATGACGTCCTCGGACACCTTTTCAAGCGCCGCGGGGGTGTAATACAGGTAGCTGGACCGGCGGCAGAAATCATCCACGCCCAGGGGAGAGGAATAGCGCGCGGTGCCGCTGGTGGGCAAGGTGTGGTTGGGCCCGGCCAGATAGTCGCCCAAAGGTTCGGGGCAGCTGCGGCCCAAAAACACGCTTCCGGCGTTATGCACCATGGGCAGCAGGCCGAAGGGATCGTCCACGCACAGTTCGAGGTGCTCCGGGGCGATTTCGTCCGCCAGACGCGCGGCGGTTTCCAGGCTGTCCACCACGAGGATGCGGCCGTTTTGCTCGATGGAGGTCCGGGCGATTTCCTCGCGCGGGAGCAGCTTGAGCTGCCGTTCCACTTCGGCCGCCACCTTACGCGCCAGCGAGGCGTCGGTCACGGCCAGCCACGCCGAGGAAAGCCGGTCATGCTCGGCCTGTGAAAGCAGGTCCGCGGCCAGATGGACGGGATTGCTGTTTGCATCGGAGATGATCATGATTTCGCTGGGCCCGGCGATCATGTCGATATCGCACAGGCCGCGCGCATAGCACAGCTGCTTGGCGGTGGCCACATAGATGTTGCCGGGGCCGACGATCTTGTCCACCTTGGGCACGGTCTGCGTGCCGAAGGCCAGCGCGGCGATGGCCTGCGCCCCGCCCGCGCGCACCACCGTGCGCACGCCCGCGAGCTTTGCGGCCGCCAGAATGGGGGCGGGTACCCTGCCGTCCGGTCCGGGCGGGGTGGCCATGACGATGGTCTGCACCCCGGCGATTTTGGCAGGAATGGCGTCCATCAGCACGCTGGAAGGATACCGCGCCGTGCCGCCGGGCACATAGAGCCCGGCGCTGGCCAGCGGCAGCACACGCTGTCCCACCACCACACCCGGAGAGGGCGTATCCACAAAGCCGGCGCGCTTTTGCAGGCGGTGGAACCGCTCGATATTCTCCGCAGCCAGCCGGAGCGTATCCAGAAATTCCGGCTCCACCTGGGAAAACGCCGCGTCCAGCTCCTCCTCAGGCACCAGAAGGCCGTCGGGCCGCGCGCCGTCGAATGCTTCGCAATAGTCCAGTACGGCTTCATCGCCGCGCAGACGCACATTCTCCACAATGGCTTCCACCGCCTGCGTCACGTCGCGCTTGACTTCGGCGGCGCGGTCCAGAAGCTGGGCGGCGGGCTGTCCCTCATAGGATACGATGCGGATCATGGGCGTTCCTCCTTTTGATTCAGCTGGGCCTGAATGCCGGACAGCAGACTCGATATGGCCGGCTCCTTGAACTTCATGGCGGCCTTGTTGGCGATGAAGCGCGCGCTGATGGGCAAAATCTCGCGGGTGACCTCCAGATTGTTCTGCCGGAGGGTGGTCCCCGTTTCCACGATGTCCACGATCACATCGCTCAGCCCCAGCAGCGGCGCCAGCTCGATGGAGCCGTTGAGCTTGATGATCTCGATTTCCCGGCTCTGCGCGGCATAGAAGCGCCGGGCGATGGCCGGATACTTGGTGGCCACGCGCAGCGGCCGCTGGCGGTCCTCCCGGAAGCCCACGGGCGCGGCCTCCGCCATGCGGCATTTGCCAAAGCCCAGGTCCAGCAGCTCGTATACGTCGCTTCCGCCCTCCAAAAGCACGTCCTTGCCCACCACGCCCACGTCCGCCGCACCATGCTCCACATAGATGGCCACGTCCGAGGGCTTGACCAAAAGGTAACTCATGTCGCCTTTTTCATCGGTCAGCACCAGCCGGCGGTCATCCTGCTCCATGGCGGCACAGTCGTAGCCGGCGGCCTTGAACAGGCGGTATACCTTGTCGCCAAGCCGTCCCTTGGGCAATGCCACGTTCAGCATGCGCCGCTCACCTCCTCCAGCGCCCCGTCCCGATAGCGCATCGTGCGCCCCGCGCGCAGGCCGGGCGGCGGCATCTGTGCCGCCAGCACGCGCAGGCCCTGCGCCCTGAGCCCCTCCAGCGCACGAAACACACGGGGCGCCTCGTCGCGCGCGCTGTAGAGCACCAGCACGTCCACATCGTCGCCCGCGGGCCGGGCAAGCACGCGCTGCAGCTGGTCAAGGTAGAGGGCAAAGCCCAGACCGTCGCCTGCCTTGCCGAATTTGCGCATCAGCTTGTCATAGCGGCCGCCGCTGAGCGCCACGCGCGGCGCGCCCTCCACGTACCCCTGGAACACCAGGCCATTGTAGTAATCCAGATCATTGAGAATGGAAAAATCCAACCGTACATGCCCGCATAAGTCCAGCGCGTCCAGTGCCGCGTACAGGCTGGAAAGCTCGCCCACGGCCTGTTTCATGTCCGCTCCCACGGCGATATCCGCCGCGCGGCGCAGGGTTTGGGTAAAATCGCCGCAGAGCCCGGGCAGCTGCGCAATACGGCCTGCATAGAAGGGCGCGACCTGCCACTGAGAAAGCTGGCGAGCGAGTTCGTGCGCGTTCTTCTGGCGGATGAGGCGGATGGCCTGCTCGCGCTGCGAGCCGTCCAGCCCCGCATCAGCCAGCAGCCCGCCCGCAAAGCCCATGTGACTGATATCCAGCACAAAGCCCGCCCCGGTGAGCCGCAGGCTCTCGATGGCCAGGCGCAGCACTTCGCATGCGCCATAGAGATCTACCTCGCCCAGCAGCTCCACGCCCAGCTGGCCGATCTCGGTAAACTCGTGGTCGGTGGGGGAAAGGCGATATACGCTTTCATGGTAGTACAGCTTTTCCACCTGCCCCCGCTCCGGCCGCGCCCGCTTGACGATGGACAGCGTCACATCAGGCCTGAGGGCCATGAGCTGGCCGCTTGCGCCAGTGAAGCTGAGCACGCTTTCGCTGGTGAGAAAGCTCTTGTTTTCCAGATAGAGTGCGTACTCCTCAAAACGGCGCATGGGAAAGCGCGCATAGCCATAGCTTTCATACAGGCCGCGCAGACTGAGCACCAGGCGCTCCTGGGGGCTGAGCACATCGGGAACGGACATGGGACCCCTCCTTCCGGGATGGTGGACAGTATAGCACGCTTTAACACTTTAGTCAAGCAACGCAATAAATTTCTTCTTTGCTTGAACTAAGAAATATCACGCTCAAAAGAGCACCGAGTAAAATGACCGAAAAAGGGGCGGCCTTGCAGCCGCCCCGATTGTTCCCTTGAAACGCCCATCCGCCGGGTCAGGCTTCCGGTTCCATCAGGCCCAGATCGCCGTCCTTGCGCAGATAGAGCACGTTGGTGCGGTCGGTCTCCACGTTGACAAACACGAAGAAGCTGTGTCCCAACAGTTCCATCTGCAAAATGGCATCCTCCACGCTCATCGGGCGCACCGGGAAGGTCTTATGGCGCACCACCTTGGGAGCCGGCCCGTCCTCGCTGACGGTTTCGACGCTCGCGGCGTCGTACTCCAGTTCGCCGGGCTTGAACGCATCCTCGCGCAGGCGTTTGCCCAGCTTGGTGCGGTGTTTGTGGATCTGCCGTTCCAGCTTGGCCAGGGCCTGGTCGATGCTGACGTAGAGGTTGTCGTCGTTCGACGCCTCGGCACGGAGCACCACACCTTCAAAGGGAACGGTGATTTCACAGGTGCGGCGGTTATTCTTTTCACGTGTCAGGCGCACAAAAATTTCGGTGTTGGGATTGAGATAGCGCTCCATTTTCGAAGTCTTTTTCAAAACGCGTTCGCTCACGCCGGGGCTGACTACCATGTTTTTGCCGGTGATGGTCGTTTTCATATTTGGAAACTCCTTACTATGTAATGGGGAAGGATGTCAGGCGGAATGCCTTGCGGCGCTCCGGCTGAAACCGGAAGAACGAGAAAATGATGCGTGTGCCAATGGAACCACGCTCCTTTCCAACAAGTGATGCGGGCACGGTCAGCCCGCACCATCCGGTTTTCTGAATCCACCTTTTCCTTGCCCTTGCTTGGTATATTCTGTTCGACGCGAAGCGGTCCGATTCCTGCTGCAATGGGGGAAACATCCAAAGCATTTACACTTTCGTCACAGTTGACTCCTGAAAATGGAAAGTATGGCGCAAAAGAGAAAAAGAAAATCCAAAAAATATTTAAAAAATGTGAACAATTTGGCAGGCTGATCCGTCTTATAGGATGAATGGCAGTGGTTTTAGCGGCGAAGGTCCTCCGGGCTTTCTGAAGGAGCTGCCGCCGATAACGATAGAATATTTTTAAGGAAGCATAGGAATCAGGGAGGTAGAGATCATGAAAAAACGTCGCATGCGGCTGGCGGCTCTGCTGATGGCGGCCATGATGCTCTGTGGACTGGCCGTTGCAGAGCCTGTGCATGAGCATCAGTGGAGCGCATGGCAGAAAAGTGCGGATCATCCGAGTCAGGAAACCCGCACCTGCCTTGAATGCAGCGCTGTTGAAACGCGGGAACATGAGTGGGGCGCGTGGATCGATCAGGGCGACGGCACGGAAAAGCACATCTGCAAAAACTGCCAGAAAGAAGAGATTCGCAAGATTGAGACGCCTTTGGAACCCCTGGGCGACGACATTGGCGACGAGGGCGGAGGCGCCGGCTTGCTGAAGGGGGACGGTACAGGCACGGATCCGAACGCAGGCACAGGCACGGATCCGAACGCAGGCACAGGCACGGACCCGAACGCAGGCACAGGCACGGACCCGAACGCGGGCACAGGCACAGGTACGGACCCGAACGCGGGCGCGGGTACAGACCCGAACGCAGGCGCGGGCACTGATCCGAATGCAGGCGCGGGTACAGGTACGGACACCAACGCAGGCGCAGGCACGGACCCGAACGCAGGCGCAGGCACGGACCCGAACGCAGGCACAGGCACGGACCCGAATGCAGGCACAGGCACGGACCCGAACGCAGGTGCAGGTACAGGTACGGACCCGAACGCGGGCGCGGGTACAGGCACGGACCCGAATGCAGGCACAGGCACTGATCCGAATGCAGGCGCGGGTACAGGTACGGACCCGAATGCAGGCACAGGCACTGATCCGAACGCAGGCGCGGGCACAGGCACGGACCCGAACGCAGGCGCGGGCACAGGCACAGACCCGAACGCGGGCGCAGGTACGGGCGCTGACCCGGATGCGGGCGCAGGCATTGAGAACTTGGGTGAGAATCCGGATGAAGGTCCGATAGTCAAACAGGCGCAGATACAGATCAACCTGGCTGTGGACTCCGGCGAGGCAAAGGCCGGGGATACGCTTACGTATACGGCTACCGTGAAAAACGATGGTACGGCTGATGCTCAGAATGTAAAGGTCAGCTTCACGCTGCCGGGAGAACTCCAAATTATAGAATCGTCCTACGGCGGTCTCCAGGCCGAATCCACGCTTGCGCAGCTGCAACAGGGAGAGGAGGCCACCGTCTGGCTCAAGGCAATGGTGCTGGAGAGCGCCGTCCATGGTACAAAGCTGATGGTTACGGCTTCGGCGGACGGAATGGTTTCGAACGCGCAGGAAACAGCGGTTTTGGAGCATCCGCAACTTACGCTGGCCTGCATTGCAGGCAGCAATACGGCTACGGAAGGCGAAACGCTGCAATATATGGTTACGCTTGCCAACACCGGCAAAGGGCCGGCTGCCGATGTGGCCGTTGCGATTACGCTCCCGCAGGGCGTCGAGAACGCGACCCCGACGGCGCCTGATGGAACTTCCTATGCGGGCGGCATCTGGACGGTACCTGCACTGGCAGTGGGCGAGAGCCTGTCGCTTGTCCTGCAGGCCACGGTAAAGGGCGGTTTGGCTGATGGAACGGACCTGACCGCACAGGCCCAGGTGACGGGCGTTTCCAGGAGGCTGGCCGATGACAGCGTGGTGACGGAGATGCTTGCGGCGCCCATTGCGGCCAGCGCGCCGGTCACTTTGTCCGCGCCCACCCTCGCCATCGGGCTGGCTGTGGACAAAACATCGGCCGCCACGGGCAGCGTTGTGAACTATATCGTTACCGTATCCAACAAGGGAAGCGCTGCGGCCGATAAAGTGGGCGTAACGGTCAGCCTGCCGGCTGCCAACCTGCAGCTGGGTACGGTTACGCCCAAGGAAGGTACCAGCTGGGATGGAAACGCCGGGAAATGGACCATTCCTTCGCTGGCCCCGGGTACGGAGAGCACCCTGAAGCTGGAGGCGGTCGTGACCGCTGTTCAGCCGGGCGAAACCGTCACGGGTGGCGCCTCGATTGTGGAAGCCGGCGGAGCAGCCATGCCTGCGCCTTTGTCGGCGAGCGCGGCCTTCGCGGGTGAAAACGCCGCGGTCCATCTCTCGATCACCAAAACGGCGGACCGTCTCGGAGCACAGCCCGGAGAGGAGCTTCGCTATACGCTGGTGGTCACCAATAACGGCAAGGCGGCCATCAGCAGTATCCAGGTGAGCGATAAGCTGCCCGACAAGCTGCTCTTTGCGGGCAAGGAGCTCAGCCAGGGCACGACCTATGACGAGGCCACCGGCCTGTGGACCATTCCCATGCTGGAAGGGGGCGCGCAGGCGACGCTGGTGATCAAAACCGTCGTGCTGGATGCTACAGTGGGCGTAAACCTGGTCAACACGGCCGAAATCATCAGCGTGGCTGGTGCTGAACCGGCCGTGCATCCCACGGCGACCGCGTCGGTGCTTATCAATGCGCTCAACTATGGCTTCCTCACCGTCAACAAGACGGTAACAGGCAGCGGGGCCAGCAAGCAGCGCGACTTCCCCTTCCAGGTGGTCTTTACGAATGCGGCGGGGGCGGCTGTGCACGGCATCGGCATATATGTGAAGGGCAACGAAACCCATACCTTTGATACGGCGTCTCCGCTCACCTTTGAGCTGCGTCATGATGAAACGGTGTGGATTGGCGTGCCTGCGGGCCTGAGCTACACCGTGACGGAGACGGATACCAAGGGCTACACCTGCACCTGGAAAAACGAAAAGGGTGTTATCACGGCCAATCAGCTCATTCAGGCGACCTTTGTCAACGAACGCCAGCGGAACACCGAAATTCCCAAGACCGGCTATGCCGATCAGGCCCCGGACGCGGACGGCGCACAGGAGGCGCCGTCCGTGGCGGCGGACCTGGCGGACGCCTACGCCCAGAACGACGATCTGGTGGGCTGGCTCAAGGCGGGCGAGGGAATTGACCTGCCCGTGGTGCAGTCCGACAACACCTATTATCTGGACCATGGCTTCACGGGCGAGGAGGACAGGAACGGCACGCTGTTTCTCAACATGAACAACCAGCTTTTTCCCCCAGACGACGTGCTGCTCATCCACGGGCATAACATGAAGGATGGCTCCATGTTCGGAACGCTCCCCAAATTTGAGCGGTATGACTACGCCAAAGAGCATCCCCTTATGACATTCCAGACCATCTACGACGAGGAGCCCGTTTACTATGTGCCGGTTTCGGTGTTCAACGCCTCCATGCTGCCGGACCATTCCCGTTATTTCGACATTACGCAGATCGTCTTTCCCGACGATGAGGCGGGGGAGGTAACGGATTCCTCCACCTTTCGCCAGAGCAGCGCGTTCAAAGCCTATCTGGACGAATTGCGCGCGGTGTCACTGTGGGAATCGCCCGTGGATGTAAATGTGGATGACAAGCTGCTCATGCTGATCACCTGTAGCTACGACCTGGAGGACGGCCGGCTGATGGTGGTTTGCCGCAGGCTCAGGGACGGGGAAACTCCGGAGGAGGTTGCCGGGCTGTTTGCAACATAACCCCAACGGCAAAAACAGCTCTTTCCTGCGCGCAATGCGTGGGAAAGAGCCGTTTTTGGCATAAACAGAAGCGCCTCGCATGCTGCGAGGCGCTTTTCTGGTACACCATCAGGGGCTCGAACCCTGGACACCCTGATTAAGAGTCAGGTGCTCTACCAACTGAGCTAATGGTGCTTGTCCGCCAGCCGGGCCGCTTTCGTGAAGCGGTATCACAACCAGCGAAAATTATTATACTCCATCAATCGAGAATGTCAACCCCCAAAATGCGAAAAATTTCAATTTTCCGCATCCGCCCGTTCCGATGGAAACAACCGCGTGCTTTCTCCGTCCATAAAGGCAGGCGTAAACGCGCTGTCCGCGGATTCCCGGCTTTGCAGATACCCCTCCAGCCCCAGCGCCAGCATGTAATCGCGCACGCGCGCATATTCCCTGGCCGTCAGACGCCGGTCCAGTCCTGGCAGATTGACCCCGTTCATGGGTGTATACTGGCGCATCAGGCTCACAGGCGTGCCGGATGGCAGCTCCTCTGCGATCGCATCCAGAATGCGCAGGCTTTCCGAGGTGCGCAGGGGAAGAATCAGGTGCCGAACCAGCGTGCCGCTTTGCATCAGGCCGTCCGCGTCATAGACGGGCGCGCCCTTGGCCTGGCACATGGCGCGGGTGGCCGCCATTGCAACGGGAAAATAGTCCGGCGCGCCGGCCAGCTGCTGCGCGGTTTCCGCGCTGAAATACTTGAGATCCGGCAAAAACACGTCCACGAACCGGGCGGCGGCCTTTACCAGTTCCACCGTTTCATAGCCGCTACTGTTCCATACCACAGGGATGCCGGGCCTGCGCAGGCGCAGGGCCTCGAAGATGACCGGGGCGAAATGCGAGGGGGTCACCAGATTCAGGTTGTGCACGCCCAGCTCCTCCACCCGCGCAAACAGTTCGCTCAGCTCCCGCGCGTTCATGGCCCGTCCCAGGCTGTGGTGGCTGATGGATTCGTTCTGGCAAAACACGCATCCCAGTGCGCAGCCGCTGAAAAACACGGTGCCGCTGCCCCGCGTTCCGCTGATGCATGGCTCCTCCCACAGATGCGCCGCCGCGCGGGCGACGACCGGCAACGTGCCCATGTGGCAATAGCCCTCACCCCGGTCAGGACCGCGCATGGCGTTGCACCGCCGGGGACACAGGTTGCATAGGGCCATGGGACATCCTCCTTCCGCGCCTGGGCGCTCTGAGAAGTGTAGCACAGCGCCGCCTGACTGTAAAGCATCGAGGCGGCGCACGCACAAGTTTTTCACCACATACGGCAAAATGCTTGTATTTCCAAAAACGTTGTGGTATACTGCATATTGCCTGTTGTTGCAGGCTGTTTCTGGCAACGTATCGACCCAGAAGAAAGAAGGGTTTTTCGTAAAGAGTGGGTATCGCTTTCCTCTCCTTATCATGCGGCGCGTTCCGGAGGGACGCGGCGGCGCCGGAGGGCGTATCCCTTCGGGCCACGCTTTGCGGTTGGCAAAGCGGCATGGGGGGAAGGGCATGGGCGATAGCATACCGCTCTTTTTGATTGCTTTTTTGCAACGGGCATTTCAGCATGAAACGGATGGGGTAGGAAGGTATGGCGAAAAGCAAGGGAGTGCGCGGCGCGGGCCAGTCTGCCGTGGGAGAAGTGGAGCGGCGCGCACGCGCTGTAGCTGAAGAAATGAACCTGGAGCTGGTGGAGGTCACGCTGCAAAAGGAAAGCCGCGGCAAGTGCCTGTGCGTGTACGTGGATAAGGAAGGCGGCCTGTCGCTGGACGACTGCGAACGCTACCACAAGCGCCTGCAGCCCATGCTGGAGGACGTCGATTACGACATCATGGAGGTATCCAGCCCCGGCGCGGACCGCCCTGTGAAAACCCGGCGCGATTTTGAAAAACACAGGGGAGAGCTGGTGGAGGTAAGGCTCTTTGCTGCGCGCGACGGCGCAAAGGCGTTTCGTGGACTGCTGACCGCCATGGACGACGCCACCGTGACCATCACCGGCGAGACGGAGCAGCCGCTGGTGTTCCAGCGGCGGGAGGTGGCGGTGGTCAAGCCCGTCATCGAGCTGGATGAGGATGATTTTGCCGACGTTGAGTTTGACGCCTTGAATGACGAAGAATAGAGAAAGCAGGGGAACACCATGAGATCGACCAAAAAGAACCAGCAAAGCGGCGGCCAGGCGGAGATTATCGCGGCGGTCAAGGCGTTGGCCAGCGAAAAGGATATCAGCGAAGAGATGCTCTACAACGCCATTGAGGAAGCCCTCAAGGCGGCCTACAAGAAAAACGTCTCCCGCGAGGAAAATGCACCCACCAACCTGAGCGTTACCCTGGATCGCACCACCGGCGTGGCCCAGGTATTCGCCCGCAAGACCATCACGGATGAGGTGGAGGACCCCGCCAATCAGATCTCTCTGGAGGACGCGCTGAAAATCCGTTCCGACTATCGCATGGGCGATATCGCCGAAATCGACGTGACCCCCACGGGTTTTCTGCGCACCGCGGCACAGACGGCCAAGCAGGTGATCATGCAGCGCATCCGCGAGGCGGAGCAGGGCAAGATCTACGACGAATATTCCGAAAAGGAAAATGAGATCCTCACCGCCATCGTCCAGCGTGTGGAGCCCAAGGGCGTGTATGTGGAACTGGGACGCACCGAGGGCATTTTGCCCGACAGCGAGTGGATGCCCGGAGAGGAATACCATATTGACGACCATATCAAGGTCTATGTACTGGAGGTCAACCGCACCGGACGCGAAATGCTGCGCGGCCCGCAGGTGCGCGTCAGCCGCATCCATCCCGGTCTGGTGAAGCGTCTCTTTGAGATGGAGGTGCCGGAAATCGCGGCGGGCGTGGTGCAGATCAAGTCCATCGCACGCGAGGCCGGCAGCCGTACCAAGATGGCCGTACACTCCACCGAGGTGACCATCGATCCCGTGGGCGCCTGCGTGGGCCCGCGCGGCAACCGCGTGGAAAAGGTCGTCGCCGAGCTGAAGAACGAGAAGATCGACATCATCAAGTGGTCGCCGGACCCGGCGGAGTTTATCGCCAATGCGCTCAATCCCGCGCACGTGCTGAGCGTCTTTGTGGCGGAAAACGAAAAGGCCTGCCGCGTGGTCGTGCCTGACAACCAGCTCAGCCTGGCCATCGGCAAGGAGGGGCAGAACGCCCGCTTGGCCGCCAAGCTCACCGGCTGGCGCATCGACATCAAGAGCCAGAGCCAGGCTGCTCAGATGTTCGACATGGCGATGGACGAACCCGCGCCCGAGGAGCCCATGGGCTTCCAGGCTTACTACGAAGAGCCCGCGCCCTTGGAGGAGCTGCGCCAGTCCGGCCTGCCGGAGCTGCGCGATATTCCCCTGGATACGGACCCAGACGAGGACGACACCCTCTGATGCCCGGCCCGTCTCATACAGAAGGAGTTGTGAACCGTGCCGCCAAAGCCGCGTAAGATTCCCATGCGCATGTGCGTAGGCTGCCGCGAAATGAAGCCCAAAAAGGAGCTTCTGCGCGTGGTGCGATCGCCGGAGGGGCTGGTCAGCCTGGACCCCACAGGCAAAAAGCCCGGCCGTGGCGCATATTGTTGTTATAACGCGGAATGCCTGCGCCGGGCCCTCAGGCAGGGTCAGCTGGACCGCCAGCTGGAGGTCAGGCTGGGAGAAGAGGTCAACGCGCAGCTGACGCAAACCATGCAACAGCTGCTGGCAAGCCGGGAGGCGCAGCCGTGAACCATGAGATCGAAAGCCGCGTAACTTCCTTTCTGGGGCTGTGCCTGCGCGCCGGGCGGCTCACCACCGGGCAGGAGGCCTGCGTGGAGCTGATCCGCCGGGGCGGGGCGGCGCTGGCCCTGGTGGACGGGGGCGCGTCTGCCAACACGCTCAAGCGTCTGTCGGACGCATGCCGCAGCCATGATACGCCGCTCTACGCACTGTCGCCCGGCGCGCTGGGGCATAGCATCGGAAAGCCTTCCCGCATGACCGTAGCGGTCGCGCCGGACGGCATGGCGGACAGGCTGCTGGAAATGCTCAGGGACCAACCCCGCCTGTGAGGCGGAAACGATCGAGCGGCAATCCCTTTGGCCGCCGGTCCAATACATTGCAAGATTATGCGGGGGTGCAAGCGGTACAATGACCAAAGTGAAACTCAAGGATGCCACCAAGGAGCTGCTCAAGGGCGCGGAGGATATGCTGGGCAGCGTGTCCACCATGCGCAAAAGCGCAGATGAGCTGGCGCAAGCCGCCCGGAAGCTGGAAAATCAGTTTCTCCGGCAGGAGGAGCAGCGCCGCGCGGAGGAGAAGCAGGCCGAGCAGCAGCGCCTGTTGAGCCAGCACGCCAAGGCATATACCATGCCCGATATGGACGAGGCCGAGGAGGCGCCCAAGGTGGAAGCAAAAGCGGAAGTCAAGCCCGTGGCACCCAAGGAAGAAGTCAAGCCTGCCCCGGTGGCGGAGAACAAGCCGGCGCCTGCCAAGCCGGCGGAAACACCCGCGGCGGCACAGCCCGCGGCACCGTCCGCGCCCAAGCCGGCTTCGGAGACGGCGCGTCCGGCTTCGCAGCCTACGCAGGCCGCAGCGGCCCCCGCCGCAGCGCGCCCGGCCCCGCAGCCCGCGCAGGCTTCAGCGACCCCCGCGGCAGCGCGTCCGGCTTCGCAGCCCACGCAGGCTTCAGCGGCCCCCGCCGCAGCGCGCCCGGCTTCGCAGCCTGCGCAGGCCTCGGCGACTCCTGCCGCGGCACGCCCGGCAGCTCAGCCCGCGCCCCAGGCCGCGCCGGCTCCCGCCGCAGCTCATCCGGCCCCGCACGCCACCGCGCCTGCGGCTACCCGGCCTGCCGCACAGCCGCCGCGGGCCACGCAGGGCGCTCAGCCTGCGCGCCCCGCTCAGGGCGCCCAACCAGCGCGTCCCGTTCAGGGCGGTCAGCCGGCCCGTCCGGCGCAGCCTGCGCGTCCCGCTCAGGGCGGTCAGCCCGCCGCGCGTCCGGCCGCGAACCCGCAGGGCCCGTATGGCCGTCCCGCAAATCCGCAGGGCCCCTATGGCCGCCCGGCGAACCCGCAGGGTCCTTATGGCCGTCCCGCGAATCCGCAGGGTCCGTATGGCCGCCCCGCAAATCCGCAGGGTCCTTATGGCCGTCCCGCAAATCCGCAGGGTCCTTATGGCCGTCCCGCGAATCCGCAGGGTCCTTATGGCCGTCCCGCAAATCCGCAGGGTCCCTATGGCCGTCCCGCAAATTCGCAGGGCCCCTATGGCCGCCCGGCGAACCCGCAGGGCCCGTATGGCCGTCCCGCAGGCAGTCAGGGCGGACCCCGTCCCATGGGCGGCGGGTTTGGCAACCGCTCCGGCGGTCCGCGACCCCCGATGGGCGGACGCAAGCCCGCGGTAGAAATGACGCCTTCCGTTGAGAAGGAACGCGTCAGCAACTACGATCCCAACAAGAAAAACTACGTGCGCCAGCACGATCCTGAACGTGTGGCCCGTAACCGCAAGCAGCTCGCGCGCGAGAATTTCAACGGGCTGGATGATGATGTGGTGCGCGGCGGCCGCCGTGCGCGCGTGAAGAAGCCCAGCGCGCAGCAGCTCATGGCCCCCATCAAGATTGAAAAAGCCTACATGACCGCCGAAACCATCACCGTCAAGGACCTGACCGAGCGCATCGGCAAGCCCGCGGGCGAGATCCTCAAGAAGCTGCTCCTCCTGGGCGTGATGGCCAACATCAACAGCGAGCTGGACTTTGACACCGCCAGCCTCGTGTGCAGCGATTTCGGCGTGACGTTGGAGATGAACCTGGCCAAGACCGCTGAGGATGACTTGGCCGAGACCGATTTTGAGGACGCGGAGGAGGACCTCCAGCCCCGTCCGCCTGTGGTCACCATCATGGGCCATGTCGATCACGGCAAGACCTCGCTTCTGGACTATATTCGCCACTCTCACGTCACATCGGGCGAGGCGGGCGGCATCACCCAGCACATCGGCGCCTACACCGTCACGGTGGAGGGCCGCACCATCACCTTCCTGGATACGCCGGGCCATGAGGCTTTTACCGCGATGCGCGCACGCGGCGCACAGGCCACGGACATCGCGATTCTCGTGGTGGCGGCCGACGACGGCGTAATGCCTCAGACCGTGGAGGCCATCAACCATGCCAAGGCGGCAAATGTGCCCATCATCGTTGCCATCAACAAGATGGATAAGCCCGCCGCCAATCCCGAACGCGTCAAGCAGGATCTGACCGCATACGAGCTGGTGCCCGAAGAATGGGGCGGCGACACCATCATGGTGCCCGTGAGCGCCCATACCGGCGAGGGCGTCGATACGCTGCTGGAGATGATTCTGCTGGAGGCAGACATGCTGCAGCTCCGCGCCAACCCCAACCGCATGGCCAAGGGCGTGATCATCGAGGCCAAGCTGGATAAGGCGCGCGGCCCCGTGGCCACCGTGCTTCTGCAAAACGGTACGCTCCACGTGGGCGACAACATCGTGGCCGGTATGGCCAGCGGCCGTGTGCGCGCCATGGTCAACGACCGCGGCGAACGCGTAACCGAGGCAGGACCCTCCATGCCGGTGGAGATCTCCGGCTTCACCGATGTGCCCAGCGCAGGCGACGACATGATGGCCGTGGCCGACGATCATCTGGGCCGCCAGGTGGTGCAGGAGCGCCGCGACAAGCTCAAGGCCGCACGCGCGGCCGCCTCCAGCAAGGTGTCGCTGGATAACCTGTTCAGCCGCATCGACCAGAGCAAGCTGACCAACCTCAACATCATTATCAAGGCGGACGTGCAGGGCAGCGTGGAGGCTGTCAAGCAGGCGCTTGAAAAGCTGTCCAATGACGAGGTCAAGGTGCGCGTGCTGCACAGCGCCGTGGGCGCCATTACCAAGGATGACGTCAATCTCGCCTCCGCGTTCGACGCCATCATCATCGGCTTCAATATTCGCCCCGACACCTCCGCGCGCGAAGCTGCCGAACGCGAGGGTGTGGACGTGCGCCTCTACCGCGTGATCTATCAGGCTATCGAGGATGTACAGAAGGCCATGAAGGGCCTGCTGGAGCCCGAATACAAGGAGGTCACCCTCGGCCATGCCGAGGTGCGCAACACCTTCCGCATCACCGGCGCGGGTACCGTTGCAGGCTGCTACGTCAAGGACGGCAAGCTTCAGCGCAACGCCGAGGCGCGCCTCATCCGCGACAACGTGGTGGTGTTTGAGGGCAAGCTCTCCAGCCTCAAGCGCTTCAAGGACGACGCCAAGGAGGTCGCCGAGGGCTACGAGTGCGGCGTGAGCTTCGACAGCTTCAACGACATCAAGGAAGGCGACGTGATCGAATGCTACGTCATGGAGGAGGTCGAGCGCTGAGGGCGCTCCCTCCCCGCCGCGTGACCATACGTTTTTGAAGGAAGCGATCCATTGAGCTATCAACGCATTGACCGCATTTCAGAGCAGGTTCGCCGCGAGGTGGACCGCATCATCCGCGATCGCCTGTCCGATCCGCGTATTCGTGGCACCTTCAGCGTGACGCGGGCTGAGGTGACGCGCGATCTGCGCTACGCCAAGATCTACGTCAGCATTCTGGAGGAAGCCGACCGCGCGCCCATGATGGCGGCGCTGAAAAAGGCGGCGGGTTTCGTGCGCCATGAGCTGGGGCAGAGCATGATAATCCGCTATGCGCCGGAAATCCTCTTTGAAGAGGATCACAACATCGAATACGGCATCCATATCGCATCTGTGCTCAAGCAGGTGCGCTCGGAGGAAGAAACGGACGATGAATCAAGCGACGGTCAGGAATAACCCCGATCCGCGGCAGCAGGTGCTGTCCGCCGTTCAAGCGGCGGACAGCGTCTTGCTGTTTTGCCATGTCTCGCCTGATGGCGATACGCTGGGCAGCGCGCTGGCGCTCAAATTGCGTCTGACGGCGATGGGAAAGTCTGTGCGGTTGCTCGTGGACGGAGAAGTGCCGTCCAACCTTGCCTTTCTGTCGCGCATGGGCGCGGTGGAGGGCCCGGAGGCCGCGGCCGGTGCGGCTGATCTGGCCCTTGCGGTGGATGTGAGCTGCAAGGAGCGGCTGGGCGCGTGTGCCCCGGCTTTTTTTGCCGCTGCGCGCACTGCGGTGGTGGACCATCATAGCTCAAATCCCGGTTTTGCCCAGATCAACTGGGTGGATGGCGACGCTCCGGCGACTGCCGTGCTGGTGTACCGGCTGCTGGAGGCCATGGGTGGCGCCCTTTCCCGCGAGGAAGCGGTCTGCCTCTATACCGGCCTGTCCACCGATACGGGCAATTTCATCTACGAGAGCACCAGCGCCGAGAGCTTTCGCATGATGGCTGCGCTCATGGAGGCGGGGCTGCCTCTGGCGGAGTATGCCAGGCGGTTGTTCCGGGTCAAGGAACTGCCCTTCGTAAGGCTGCTGGGGGAGACGCTGCCCTCCCTGCACCTGATCTGCGGGGGCAAGGTGGCCGGAATCACGCTGACCGCCGCTCAGATGCGTCAAGCGGGCGCAAAGGCGGGACATACCGATGGTCTGGTGGATTATGCCATCGATCTGGAAGGGGTAGCGATGGCATACTTCGCCCGCGAGACGGAGGATGGACGCGTGAAGGTAAGCCTGCGGGCATTGGAGCCCTGGCGGGTGGATCAGGTGGCCGAGCGCTTTGGCGGCGGCGGGCACCGGTTGGCCAGCGGCCTGACCCTGGACATGCCTCTCGCTGAGGTCGTGCGGGTCGTGGAAGGCGCGCTGACGGAGGTGCTTGGGAGCGTGAATGCATGACGCAGGCAAAACCGCTGTGCGGCTTTCTCAACGTGCTTAAGCCCCCGGGCATGTCCTCCGCACAGGTGGTAGGATGTGTGCGCCGTCTGCTGGGCGGGGTGAAGGCGGGCCACGCCGGCACGCTGGACCCGGAGGCAGCGGGCGTACTGCCGGTGATGGTGGGAAAGGCTGCGCGCCTGTTTGATTATTTGCAGGACAAGGAAAAGGAATATGTGGCCGAGGTTGCCTTCGGGGTGGCCACCGATACGCAGGATGCGCAGGGCGTACCCATTGCCCATGGAGACCGCTGGCCGGATGAAGCCGCGATCGCCGCTGCTCTCCCGCGTTTCAAAGGAAAAATCCTGCAGACGCCGCCCATGTACAGCGCCCTGAAGCAGGATGGGCAGCGGCTGTACGACCTGGCGCGAAGCGGCCGGGAGGCCAACGTCCCCGCCAGAGAAGTCACGGTGTATGCGCTGGACCTTACGGGGCTTACACCCGAACATGGGGCGCTTTTGCGCGTTCGCTGCTCCAGGGGATTCTATGTGCGTACCCTGTGCCACGATTTGGGCGAGACGCTGGGCTGTCCCGCGCATATGCGCTTTCTGCTGCGCATACGCAGCGGCCCTTTCGGGCTGGATACGGCCTTTACGCTGGAGACGCTCGCAGAAAAGGCCGCACAGGGAACGCTGGCCGGGTGCCTGCTTTCGCCCGAAACCGGCCTTGGGGCCATGGCCATGGCGCAGGTGCCGCCGGATTTGGAAAAGGCCGTGCGAAACGGCGGCCACGTCCCATGGAATCGCTTTGCCGCACAGGGCGTAAGCGCGGAGCAGCCTTTTGGACTGCGGCTGGGGGAGGCGCTGCTGGCCGTGGCGCAGCGACAGGGCGACGAGGTCAAGGTGAAAACCTGGCTTGCGGAATGAGCAAATGAGGAGGACAACAGATGCAGACCGTTCTGGACGGCCGCTATGCGGCCGACCGCAGCGTGGTGGCGCTGGGTATGTTTGACGGCGTGCACATCGGCCATCAGGTATTGCTTAAGAAAGGGCGCGCGCTGGCCGATCGGCAGGGTGTGCCGCTGGTGGCGTGCACCTTTATGGACCATCCCCTGCAGCTGATCGCGCCGGACAAATGCCCGCCCATGCTAACCACCTTTGACGAGCGAGTTCGGCTGATGGAAAGCCTGGGCGTGGATGTGTTTTACGCCATGCCCTTCGACCGCTCTGTGATGGATATGCCGCCGGAGGACTACGTCGGTCACCTGGTGCGCCAGTTCCATCCCACGGATGTGGTATGCGGCTATAACCATACCTTTGGCAAGAAGGGCGGAGGAACACCGGCCCTGCTGGCAGCGCTGGGCGATGCGCTGGGATTTTCAACCGCAGTGGTGCCCAAAATCACGCTGAAGGGACAGGAGGTCAGCTCTACCGCCATTCGCGGCTGGCTGCGCCAGGGAGATGTGGCCCGCGCGCGGGCGTTGTTGGGGCGCCCCTATCTGCGCCAGGCGGCGGTAGCCGCTCGCCGGGGCGGGCGCTGGGAGCTGTTTATGACGCCCAACGGCAAACAGGATGTGCCCAGGGGAAACTACCGGGCGCTGTGCTCCGACGGGGAGCATACATGGCCTGTGCTGCTGCGTGTGGAGCGAGAGGGACGCGCCCTGTGCAGCCTGCCTGTGGGTACGACCCTGCACGATGAGCTGGAGATCCGCTTTCTGACATCCCTGTCGGTGGACTCATGATCTCGAAAGGAGCGGTCCGAGTGCAAAAGAAAAACCTTTGGCAGGATGCGCTGTATTGGGTGCTGCTGCTGGCGCTTCTGACAGCGGGGGGCTTTCTGCTCTTCACCAATCTGGGCGAAACGGGCATCAGCGATTGTGACGAGGCTCGGCACGGCATCAACGCCTATGAGATGATGCAGAGCGGGGACTACGTGGTGACCACCTACCGGGGCGAACCGGACTACTGGAACCTCAAGCCCCCGCTGACGGATTACTGCATCATGCTGGGCTACCGGCTCTTCGGATATAACGCGCTGGGGCTGAGGTTTTACAGCGCCCTGAGCATGATGCTGACCATGATCGTGCTGGCCCTGTGGACCCGGCGGCGCTACGGACGGATTGCCAGCCTGTGTACGCAGCTGATGTTGCTGGGGTGCGGGCTTATCTACGGGCCACATTTCGCCCGTTTCGGTGACGCGGATGCGCAGATGCTGCTGTTTTACGTGGTGGCCATGATTTGTATGCTGGAAAGCCACCGTCGGCTGCGGCTGCTCTACGGCACCGCCCTGTGCTTTGGGCTGGCGTTCATGAGCAAGAGCTGGCATGCGGCGCTCATCCCGGTCACATGCCTTGTGTACCTGGTGGTGACGGGCGAAATCCGCCGGCTCAAACCGCGGCACTATCTGGGGCTGATCTTCTTTGGACTGCTTCCCATCGCGCCCTGGGCAATCGCACGCTACCAGCGCGACGGGTTGACGTTTTTCGAAAAGATGCTTTCCATCGACGTGGTGAAGCGCGCAACCTCTGTGCATGAGGAGCACTGGGGCGGTACGGGGTACTATGTTTCCTACCTGCTTTCCGACAGGGCCGTCCTTGTGGCGGCGGCCGCCGTGCTGATCGCCCTCTGTTGGAAGGCTGTGCGGCGTTTGCGGCTTTCCCGGGACCAATGGGGTGTTCTGCTGTGGTTCGCCGTCCCGCTGGTGCTCTACAGCCTGTGCGTGAGCAAGCTGCAGTGGTACATCTATGTGTGCCTGCCCCCCCTGGCCGTCGGGTTTGGCATGGCCTTAGGCAAGCTGGCGCGCGGCGGACTGCGCTCCGGATGGAAAGCCTTTCCACGCCTGGCCTGCCTGGCTGCGGCGGTTGTCATGATGGTTTCCCTGGGCCTGAAGAACTGGGAGAACGTAAGTACTTGCGGCAATGAGGATCGGTACCAGCGGCTGATCTGGGAGATGTTCGATCGCGAGATGGATGCCGGTACGCGCATCTATGTGCAATATGAATCCGAGAATAACTATTATGCGGTGGATTATCGCTCCTGGGTGCAGGACGACGAGCTGACCGCCATGCTTGCGGGCGATCTGGTATGCATGGATGGCGGCATCGAAGCCTTTTGCCAGGAGGAGGAGAGCGCCTACCTGATTTGCCATGAAATCGGTATGGACTGGGACATCTTGGGCGAGTATCCGTTGATCTATCAGGACGGACCGATTATGCTGATTGAAAACCTGATGTAATCCCAGATACGGAAAAGGGAGGCGCCGCCGCAGCGGAGCGCCTCCCTTTTTCTGTTGCTTTGTGCATCAGCGGCCGGCCGGAGAGGCCGCGGGCGTAACAGTAGGCGTGATCGTGGGCGTAGGCGTGGGTGTGGGCTGAAGCAGCTCGTTGAGCCGTAGCACCTGGGCCTCGCTCTCCTCCAGCGCGTCGGCGAGCTCCGCCACTTTCGCCTCAAGATCGGCCTTGGAAGCGGTCAGTTCTTCCACCTGCTTCTCCAAATCCGCCTTATCAGAAGTGAGACCTTCCACTTTCTCCGTCAATGTCGTACTGCTCTCCTCCAGCGCACCGTATTGCGTCTCAAGGGTGGAGAGCTGGTCGGCCAGATCGCTGGCCTGCGTCTGGGCAGCGGTTAGCTGCGCCTGCGTATCGGCAAGGACTTCCTCCACCTTCGTGAGCGAGGCATCCAGCGCATTGGCGCGGTCCTGTTCCTCGGTCAGCTGCGCCTGCGTGTCGGCAAGGACCTCCTCCGTCTTTGTGAGCGAGGCATCCAGCGCGTTGGCGCGGTCCTGCTCCTCGGTCAGCTGGGCCTGGGTATCCGTGCTCAGCGTCACGGCGGAGGACAGCTGGTTTTCCAGATCCGCGCGGACGGCTTCTGCGTTCTCCAGCAGGGTGTTGAGCTTGGTAATTTCCTCATCCTTGCCTTCCAGTCCGGCGGTCATGGCGGTGACCTGCTCTTCCAAATCGGCCTTTGTAGCGGTGAGCTCCTCAAGCTGGGCGGTCAGTTCGGCGTTTTGCTGGTTGGCGGTATTCTTGCCCACGAATCCCACGATGGCCAGCACAACGGCCACAAGCAGCGCAATGCACACGATGTAGAGAGGCGTTTGGTTTCGAGTCTGGGGAGTCGTTGTTTTGGTTTCAGCCATGGCGGGTGACCTCCTGTTCAGTTTTTTTGCACCTTTGGTTTATTATAGCACAGGCAAGGCAAAAAAGGAAGCAATCCCTGCCCGCAGAATCTGCCGGCAAAGCGAAGCCACAGCGCGATTGCCGTTGAAAAATGGCAGGAAACAGGCTACAATGATTCCGGCGGCCATGAGATACCCTGCCCTTAGAGGCAAAGGAGGTCATACACGGTGGACCATCACAACCCATTGCTCGCCGCCGGCGGCAAAAAGTTTATCACCATTGGGGAAATCATGCTGCGCCTGACTCCACCCAACTATGACAAAATCCGCGTAGCGTCCATGTTTGAGGCCAGCTATGGCGGAAGTGAGGCGAATATTGCCCTGGCCCTGGCCAACCTGGGAGTGGACAGCACGTTTTTCAGCGTGGTGCCCGACAACAGCCTGGGCAAGAGCGCCGTGCGCTGGTTGCGCAGCAATGACGTGGACTGTACGCCCATGATTCTCTCCACTCCCGAGCAGACGCCCACCCACCGGCTGGGCACCTACTATCTGGAGACGGGCTATGGCATTCGTTCCAGCGAGGTCATCTATGACCGCAAGCACAGCGCCATCACGGAATACGATTTCTCCGGCCTGGACCTGGATGAGCTGCTGGATGGCTTTGACTGGCTGCATTTAAGCGGCATCACGCCCGCCCTGGCGCCCAACTGCCGGCAGCTTGTGCTCAGCAGCCTGAAAGCCGCCCGCGCCAAGGGGATGACCATCAGCTTTGACGGCAATTTCCGAAGCTCACTGTGGACATGGGAGCAGGCGCGGGACTTCTGCACCCTGTGCCTGCCCTATATCGATGTGCTGCTGGGCATCGAACCCTATCATCTGTGGCGCGACGAGACCGATCATAGCAAGGGCGATGTGAAGGACGGCGTATCCCTGCAGCCCACCTATGAGCAGCAGGACCGAATCTTTCAGGCGTTTGTGGCGCGCTATCCCAACCTGCGCGTGATCGCGCGTCATGTGCGCTATGTCCACAGCGGCAGCGAGAACAGCCTGAAGGCATTCATGTGGTACGAGGGTCACACGTTTGAAAGCCGCCTGTTCACCTTCACCATTCTGGACCGCGTGGGCGGAGGCGATGCCTTTGCCAGCGGGCTCATCTACGCGATGCTGCACGGGGACCGCCCCCTGGACATGCTCAACTTTGCGGTGGCCAGCAGCGTGCTCAAGCACACCATCCACGGCGACGCCAACCTCATCGACGACGCCGGCGGCATCCGCAACCTGATGAACATGAACTACGATATCAAAAGATAGCGCAAAATAGCAGTTGACAAGCCCATGTGCCACGGGTATACTTGGCCTGTCGCGTGTGCATCATCTGGAACGGGAGGGCTTTTTATGCAGCCGATGATCCTGCAATCTGACTTTGGATATGCCGACGGGGCGGTATGCGCCATGTACGGCGTGGCGGAGAACGTGTGCCCGGAGCTGCGCGTGTTCGATCTTACGCATGACATCCCCCAGTATGACATCTGGGAGGCCAGCTACCGGCTGATTCAGACGGTGAGCTACTGGCCGGAGGGCAGCGTGTTTGTCAGCGTAGTGGACCCCGGCGTGGGCTCTACCAGGCGCTCCATCGCGGTGCGCACCCTGACCGGACAGTATGTGATCACCCCCGACAACGGCACCCTTACGCACGTCAAGCGCATCTGCGGCATCGCCGAAGCCCGCGTGATTGATGAATCGGTCAACCGCCTGCCCAATTCCGGTGAGAGCTATACCTTCCATGGGCGCGACATCTACGCCTACACCGGCGCGCGTCTGGCCAGCGGGGCCATCACCTTTGAGCAGGTGGGGCCTGAGGTTCCGCCGGACAGCGTGATCGAGCTGCCTGTGGTGGAGGCCGCCATGGAGGGCGACTGCGTCAGCGGCACCATCGACGTGCTGGACGTGCGCTTCGGATCGCTGTGGACCAACATCCCGCGTGAGCTGTTTTTGAAGCTGGGCCTTACGCATGGCAGCCGCGCGGAGGTGACCATTACCAACGATACGCGCACGCTGTACAAAAACATCATGGTGTACGCCCGTTCCTTCGCCGACGTCAACGTGGGCGAGCCGCTCCTCTACGTCAACAGCCTCGACTGCGTGGCCGTGGCCATCAACCAGGGCAGCTTTTCCAAGGCATACAACATCGGCACCGGCATCACCTGGCGCATTACGCTGCGCAAGGCTCCGCGAATCATCTATGAATGAGCGTCCCCCGCGGGGAGGTCCCCGCTTGCCATAAACCAAAGAGGAAGAGGAGAGGAATCATCATGAAAAACACCTCCATCAAGACCGTGGTCGCCATCGGCATCGGCGCCGCGCTGTTCTTCGTGCTGGGCCGCTTTGTGGCCATCCCCAGCGGCGTGCCCAATACCAACATCAGCCTGCAATACGCCGTGCTGGGCCTGCTGGCTGCCATGTACGGCCCCTGGCCGGCGGCCTGATCGGCTTCATCGGCCATACGCTGATCGACCTGAGCTGGGGCGGCAGCCCCTGGTGGAGCTGGGTCATCGCCAGCGCCTTCGTGGGCGTGGTGGTCGGCCTGTTCTCCAAGAAGATCGCCATTGAGGAAGGCACCTTCGGCAAGAAGGAAGTCATCACCTTCGCCATCGCCAACGTTGTGGCCAACGTGGTGGCCTGGCTGGGCATCGCGCCCGTGCTGGATATCCTGATCTACGCCGAGCCCGCCAGCAAGGTCTTTGCCCAGGGCGCCTTGGCGGCCGTGGCGAATTCCCTCACCGCGGTGATCGTGGGCGCGCTGCTGGCGGCTGCCTATGCCAAGACCATTGCCAAGAAGGGCTCTCTGGACAAGGAGTAACCCCCCTAACCCCGATGGACCGCGCCCTTAGCGCGGTCCATTTTGCGCATTCGAGGTGACGACGTTGCAGGCCCCCATCATCTCCTTCAAGGACTTTTCCTTCCAATACCGGGCGCAGAAGCAGCCCACCCTGCGCCACATCAACCTGGACATCTATCCGGGCGAGCGGGTGCTTATCGCCGGGCCGTCGGGCAGCGGCAAGAGCACGCTGGGCAGCTGTCTGAACGGCCTGATTCCGTCCGGCTATCCCGGCACGGTCACCGGCAGCCTCACCGTGGACGGGGTGGATGCGCCCAAGGCGGGCGTGTTTGCGCTGTCACACCACGTGGGTACGGTGCTTCAGGACCCGGACGGCCAGTTCATCGGCCTGACTGTGGGCGAGGATATCGCCTTTGCGCTGGAAAACGACTGCATGCCGCAGCCCCCCATGCGCGAGGCGGTGGACCGCGTGGCCGCGCTGGTGGGCGTGGAGCATCACCTGGGCCATGCGCCGCATGAACTCAGCGGCGGGCAGAAGCAGCGCGTAAGCCTGGCGGGCGTGATGGTGGACGAGGTGAAGGTGCTGCTCTTTGACGAGCCGCTGGCCAACCTGGACCCCGCTACCGGCAAGCAGGCCATTGAGCTGATCGACGACATCCAACATCGGACCGGCGCTACGGTAGTCATCATCGAGCACCGCCTGGAGGATGTGCTGTGGCGCAGCGTGGACCGCATCGTGCTGATGAACGAGGGGGAGATTCTTGCCGATATGCGGCCGGACGAGCTGCTCTCCACAAGCCTGCTGGCTGATAACGGGATCCGCGAGCCGCTCTATCTCACGGCGCTTCGCTATGCGGGCGTGGCGATCACGCCGCAGAAAAAGCCCGCCCACGTGGACAGCCTCAGGCTGGATGAGGCGGATACGGCGCGGCTTCGCGCATGGTTTGAGGCACGGTTGCCGGAGCCGCCGCCACCGGAGAAGTCCGTGCTTCTGGAGGCGCGGGGCCTGGGCTTTGGGTATACCAGAGAGCGGCGCGTGCTCACGGATGTGAGCTTCACCATCCGGCGGGGGGAGATGCTGGCCATCGTAGGGCGCAACGGTGCGGGCAAGTCCACCCTGTCCAAGCTGGTTTGCGGGTTTGAAACCCCGGACGAGGGCACGCTGCTGTTTGAGGGGCGCGACATCGGCGGCGACAGCATCCGCGAACGCGCGGCGCATATCGGCTACGTGATGCAAAACCCCAACCAGATGATTTCCAAAACCATGATCTTCGACGAGGTGGCGCTGGGTCTGGCGGCGCTTGGCCTGAGCGAGGCGGAAACGCGCGCGCGTGTGGAGGACACGCTGCGGGTATGCGGGCTGTATCCGTTCCGCAACTGGCCCATTTCGGCGCTGTCCTTTGGGCAGAAAAAGCGCGTGACCATTGCCAGCGTGCTGGCGATGGGGCCGGAGCTGATCATTCTGGACGAGCCCACCGCCGGGCAGGATTTCAAGCATTACACGGAGATCATGGAGTTTTTGCGCGGGCTGAACGCGCAGGGCGTGACCGTGGTGATGATTACCCACGACATGCATCTGATGCTGGAATACACGCCGCGCGCGCTGGTATTCAGCGAGGGGCGGCTCATTGCCGATCGGTCTGCCGCCGCCGTGCTGTGCGACCCGGAGCTGGTAGAGCGGGCGGCGCTGAAGGAAACCAGCCTGTTCACGTTGGCAGGCCGTGCGGGCATCGCGCCGCCGGAAGCCTTTGTGGAACGGTTCATCGCTTATGACAGGGAGGTGCGCAGCCATGGCAGCCACGACGGTGCTTAATTACCTGCCCCGCAAAAGCCCGGTGCACGCCCTCACGGGCGCGACGAAGCTGGCGTTCTTCCTGCTGTTCACCTTCGCCAGCATGGTCACCTATGACACGCGCGTGCTGGTGGTGCTGATGGTGTTCAGCTTTGCAGCCTTCCGCTTAAGCCGCATCCGCATCCGTGAGGTGCGGTTCATGCTGGTGTTTATGCTGGTGTTTCTGCTGCTTAACAACTTTTTCATCTACCTTTTCGATCCCGACCAGGGCAGCAAGATCTATGGGACGCGGCATGTGCTCCTGCACATCGCGGGCCGCTATGACGTGACCAGCGAGCAGCTGTTTTACATGCTCAACATTTCCCTGAAATACTTCGTGGCGCTGCCGGTGGCGATTCTCTTCATCTCCGCCACCAATCCCAGCGAGTTTGCCGCCAGCCTGAACAAGATCGGCGTGCCCTACCGCATCGGCTATGCGGTGAGCATCGCGCTGCGCTACATCCCCGACATCCAGCGCGACTATCACAACATCAGTCAGGCCCAACAGGCCCGCGGCGTGGAACTGGGCAAGAAGGAAAAGCTGATCAAGCGACTGAAAAACAGCGTGACCATCCTTCTGCCGCTGATTATGTCCAGCCTGGCCAGGGTGGATGTGATTTCCAACGCCATGGAGCTGCGCGGGTTCGGCAAGCATAAAAAGCGCACCTGGTATGTGGAGCGCCCCTTCCAAAAGGGCGACTGGATCGCCCTGGGGCTGGGCGCGGCGCTGCTGGCCATGAGCCTCATCGTGACCTTCTGGGACGGAAACCGGTTTTATAATCCGTTTGTGTAAAACAGAAAAGAATGGCGCGGACGCGAACCGCATAAGCCGCGCCCTGGACCACCGGGAGAGGGGGCTGCTTCCATCGGGAAACAGCTCCCTTTTCCATCGGCCGGCCACGGTCTGGGCCCTGCTGACCGAAGTCATCCGGTGACCGGAGCCCCTGGCTGCGCCCGAATCGGGCTTATCTCCAGTTGTTCAGCACCCGGAAAAAGCCTTCCAGCAATCCGGGCATGCCCACGTCCTCCGCGGCCACGGCGGGCAGGCGCGCGATGACGCTGCCGTCCAGCTTAACGCGAATCATGCCCAGTGTGTCGCCTGCATGCACGGGCGCGGGCACTTCCGCCGGCAATTCCACCTCGAGCGAGAGCTGCTTCTCCTGTCCCGGCTTGAGAAGCATGCTCATGCCCGTGCCCACGGCAGCTTCCACTTCGTTGGCCATGCCCAGGCGCACCGGCACGCGCTGGCCCAGCCGGTCGCCCTTGGTGAGCACCGTCACGCGCTTGTAGTTGGCAAAGCCGTAATCCAGCATGGCGCGCGCCTCGTCAAAGCGCTTCTGGCTTGTTTCCGCCCCCAGCACGATGGCGATAAAGCGAAGGCCGTCCTTTTGTGCCGTGGCGCTCAGGCAGTAGCGCGAGGCGTCTGCGCTGCCGGTTTTCAGCCCGTCGCAGCCCTCGTAAAACCGTACCAGGCGGTTGGTGTTGGTCAGATCGGTCACGCGTCCGCTGGGATGGGTGAGCGTGTCCATCCACACCGAAGCATGCTTGAAATAGTCCGGATGGCGGCACATCTCCACCGAGAGGGTGGCCACGTCGCGTGCGGTGGTGTACTGCGCGTCATCCGGCAGGCCGGTGGCGTTGGTGTAGTAGGTGTTGTTCATGCCCAGCTCCGCCGCGCGGGCGTTCATGAGCTCGGCAAAGGCCGCCTCCGTGCCCGCAATATGCTCGGCCAGGGCGCAGGCCGCGTCGTTGGCGCTGGCCACGATGGCGGCATGCAGCAAATCCTCCAGCGAATACACCGCGCCCGCGTCCAGAAGCGCCTGACTCCCGATCTGTGCGGCGGCCTCCTGACTCACGGTTACGGAGTCGTCCAGATGGAGGTTGCCCGCCTCCAGCTCCTCAAAGCAGATGAGCAGCGTCATCAGCTTGGTCACACTGGCGGCCTGGCGGCGCTCATCGGCGTTTTTTTCAAAGATGACGGTTCCTGTACCGGCCTCTACCAGCATCGCGCTGGGCGATGTCAGCGCGACCGGCGGCTCTGCCTCCAGCGGCGCGGCCAGGGCCGGCCCGACGAGCCAGCACAGCGCAAGCAGCAGCGCGCACAGCCGCACGATCTCCCTTCTCATACAAAAAACTCCTTCCACGCATAGGGTCTGTGATACCATACGCGTGAAAGGAGGAAAATAGCCGTCGAAACAGCGCCTGTCAGCAAAAAATCACAGTGCGGCGATCACGCCGTCCACCAGCGCGCGGAAGGTGTCCTTTACCCGCTCGCCGGTCTCCATGACTTCCTGATGGGACAGGGGCTGATCCAGAATACCCGCAGCCATGTTGGTGATACAGCTCAGGCCCAGCACGTCCATGCCGCTGTGACGCGCCACGATGGTCTCGGGCACCGTGGACATGCCCACCGCGTCGCCGCCCAGAATGCGCGCCATGCGGATTTCCGCGGGCGATTCATAGGTGGGGCCGTTCATCCAGCAGTACACGCCCTCGCGCAGCGCGATCCCCAGCTTTGCGGCCACATCGCGCGTCAGCTTTTGCAGCCTCACGTCATAGGCGTGCGACATATCCGGGAACCGCGGGCCGAATTCGTCCAAGTTGGGCCCGGTCAGCGGATTCTTGCCCGACAGATTGATGAAATCCGTCATCAGCATCAGATCGCCCGGCGTAAAAGACGTGTTCACCCCGCCGGAAGCGTTGGTCACGATCAGCGTTTTTACGCCCAGGCGCTTCATCACGCGCACGGGCAACGTCACCTCGCGCAGATCATAGCCCTCGTAGGCATGGAAGCGGCCCTGCATCATGCACACGCGCTTGCCATGCAGCGTGCCCGCGCACCAGCGGCCCGCATGGCCCGGCGCGGTCGATACGGGAAAGCCGGGGATGTCCTGATAGGCCAGAAATGTGGGATTTTCCAGCGCCTCGGCATAGCCGCCCAGGCCGCTGCCCAGAATGACCGCGATTTCCGCGCCGCCGCACGCCGCCTCAATGGCTGCCGCCGCACGGTTGATTTTTTCCAGATACGCCGCGTTCTGCTCGCCCATAAACGCTCCTCCTTAACGGTTGTTTCGCAGCTGGTCCGCAAACGACTCGGCCCCGAAGCGCTCCGGAACGCCCATCAGATCGGCCACCGTGGCCGCGATATCGGCATAGGTGCGGCGGGTTCCAATGTCGCAAAGGCCGGTCATCTCCGGGGACCAGGCCAGAATCGGCACGTATTCGCGGGTGTGGTCGGTGCCGGTGTACGCGGGGTCGCACCCGTGATCCGCCGTGAGCAGAATCAGATCTCCCTCGCGGGCGGCGGCTTTGATTTCGTTCAGGCGGCCGTCAAAGTACTCCAGCGCCTGCGCGTAGCCGGCCACGTCGCGCCGGTGACCGTAGACGGAGTCGAAGTCCACGAGGTTGACAAATACCAGGCCCGTAAAATCCCGCGCCATGGCCTTCATGAGCGAATCCACGCAGGCGGGGTTGCCGGCGGCGTGGTCGCTTTCGCACAGGCCGCTCATGCAGAAGATATCCTCGATCTTGCCGATGCCCATGGTGAATCGGCCGTGATCCTTGAGGGCATTGAGCACCGTGGGGCCAATGGGCTCCAGAGAGAAGTCGCGCCGGCGGCCCGTGCGGACAAAGTGGCCTCTGCCCGTGCCCACGAAGGGGCGCGCGATCACGCGGCCCAGCGCGTTGGGACCGGTGAGAATGCCACGGGCGATGCGGCACATCTCGTACAGCCGCTCCGGGGGAATGACGTCCTCGTGACAGGCGATCTGAAACACGCTGTCGGCGGAGGTATAGACGATGGGATACCCCGTGCGCATGTGCTCCTCGCCCAGCTCATCCAGAATGGCGGTGCCGCTGGCCGGATAGTTGCCCAGGGTCTTGGTGCCGATTGCGGCCTCAAAGGCATTCATCACTTCGGGCGGAAAGCCGTTTGGATAGGTGGGGAAGGGCGAATCCAGCCTGAGGCCCGCGATTTCCCAATGGCCGGTGGTGGTGTCCTTGCCTGCGGAAACCTCCGCGGCACGGCCGTACAGGCCCGCGCCGTTCATAGGCTTGGGGCCGCCCACGCCCGGGATCAGGCCCAGGCCCATGGCCTCCATGTTGGGAAGGTGCGGATGCGCCTTCTCGATGATATGTCCGAGCGTGTTCGCGCCCGCGTCGCCGTAGGCGGCAGCGTCCGGGAGCGCACCGGCGCCCACGCTGTCCAGCACGATCAGAAAAATGCGCTTCATATGTCCTCCTTACAGCCCCAGTCGGATGCAGGCGGGGCCCACCGGGCGGATGTCCAGCACGTTGCAGCTGTGCGCGCCGAACACCGCTTCCATCTCCTTGACAAAGCTGTCCAGGCTGCGCTTGGGAACGAAGTTGAGCGTGGTGCCGGCAAATCCGCCGCCATGCACGCGCCACGCACCGTCCTTGTGAAGCTTGCTTTCGGCCAGCATCAGCGCCAAAGACAGCTCCTGCCGGTCGGGGGTCGCGAAGATGTTCTGCAGGTAGCAGAAACTGCTGCGCCCACTTTCAATGACCAGCCGCAAGAAGGCGTTCAGGTCGTCGGCCTGCAGGGCCGATACCTCATCCGCCACGCGGCGGTTTTCGGCAAAGTAATGGGCGGCGCGCAGAATTGCCCGGTCAGCGTTTACATTCTTGAGGCGCTCGCGCAACTGGGGCACCATCTGCATGAACTGCTCCGGCTGCACGCGGCGCAGGTAGGTTTCGCCGAAGCAGGCGGCCACGGCGCGCATCTCCTGGGGAATGGCAGCATAGAACTCCGTCAGGTTGTCATGGCTGCCGCCGGAGTTGACCACCACCAGCGCATAGCCCTTGGCGGCAAAATCGTAGCTGATTTCACGCACCTCGGGATCGTCATTCTGGAAATCAATGTAGACAAGGCCGCCCGCACTGGAGGCCATCTGGTCCATCAGACCGCTGGGCTTTCCGAAATACACGTTTTCAGCATACTGGGAGATCTGCGCGCGGCGCTTGAAGTCCAGCTTTCCCTCGTTGTAGATCTCGTCAAAGATGGCGCACAGGAGCACCTCCACTGCCGCCGAGCTGCTCAGGCCGCTGCCGCTGCGCACGGTGGAGGTAATCACCGCGTCGAAGCCGCCTACGCGCAGTCCCGCTTTCTGCAGGCCGTCGGCCACGCCGCGCACCAGCGCCGCCGTGGTGCCCTTTTCCGCTTCGTGCACGCTCAAATCATCCAGCGAAAGCGTCAGGGGGGCGTATCCCTCGCTGTGGATGTTCACGACGCCGTCGGCACGCGGGCTGACGGCGGCCAGCGTGTCCAGGTTGACGGCAGCGGCCAGTACCTTGCCCCGGTTATGGTCGGTGTGATTGCCGCCGATTTCGGTGCGTCCCGGCGCGCTGACCATGGCGATGGGGCCTTCATAGCCGACAAGCTCTTCATGCCGCTTGAGCAGGCGCGAATACCGCGCGCTCTGGGCCACCAGCATCCCGCCTCGCTGGCCGTAAAGGTAGGTCAAACGTTTCATGACCTCGGGTGTTTTGAGTTCACTGATCATTTGCGCGTACCTGTTCATAAGCCATCCATCCTTCTTTGGTGATGTAAAGGCGCGTGCCTGTATCGGGACGCTGCGTCACACGCCCAGCCGGACGGCGACGCTCTGCCACAAATCGATCATCTCCTGCATACCGCGCTCATACAGCCCATCCAGGAACGTCTGGGCCTCGTCGGCATCCATCTCTCCCAGCACCACGCGCGCAAGCGTCTCGTCCACATAGGGTCCCAGCCGGGATTGCAGCGCAAGTGCGCGGGCGCTTTCCTCCTCCGTAAGCGTATAGACGGGGAAAGGGCTTACCACATAGGTGTCCAGCTTGCGCAGCTCGCGATTGACGTGCTGCACGTTTTCTTCATGATAGCGTTCATAGAACGCGTCGGGGAAAAGCCAGGGCATATCGCCCGTATCATAGACGCTCAGCTCGCTGAGCGTGGAGGCGGTCATGGCCTCCATGCCGCCCTTCCAGTCCCAGTTGCCGTCCTCGTCGATGACATAATCCACACCCTCGGTTCCCGCGAGTGCTTCAATGGCGCCTTCCTCGCTGTAGAGCACATCCACCCAGGCCAACAGAGCCGCGGGGTCTTCGCAGGCGGAGGTGATGGCGAAGGTGCCTCGCGTCACCTCGCCATAAAGGTCGCGGTAGATCTGTTTTCCGTCGAAGGTGAGCGGTTCCAGCAGCACATAGTCACTGGACATGTCATAGGGAACCAGATTCACCGGCGTCGGCGCAAAAAACACGCCATAGACCGCCTCGGCATCCTCATCGGTGATGCGGCGCAGCGCGTCGGCCGTGACGAAGCCATCCGGGTCAAGCAGACCCTCCTGGTACAGCTCGCGCAGGGCCAGGGCCATATCCCAGAAGCCGTCCTCCGCGGGCCAGTAGTGCACCTGTCCCGCATCGTCGAGATAGATGTTATAGTCGTTGGCTGCCACGCCCCAGGCATGGGAGAAGAACTTCAGCTCCCACGGCCCCAGGAAGGCAAAGGGAACTTCGTCCTGCCTGCCGTTGCCATTGGGATCACGGTCGCGGAACGCTGTCAGCACCTGACGCAGGCTGTCCCAGTCCGTGGGGGCCTCCAGACCCAGCCGGTCCAGCCATGCCTGATTGATCCACATGGCGTTCTGCGGGGCCGGTTGCTGGATGGCGGGCAGCGCCGCGATCTTTCCGTTGGGAAGCGTGATGGCCTCCCGCCAGTCGGGATTGGCCTCCAGCAGCGCCCAAAGGTTGGGGGCGTTCTCCTCCAGCAGCGGCCCAAGGTCGATGAGCTGTCCGCTGTCGGAATAGCAGATCATCTCCTCCGAGGTGAGCGCCGCCTTGAAGAGCACATCGGGCAGATTGCCGCCGGGCGCGAACATTGCATCCTTGGCGGCCTGCCACTTTTCCAGGCTGGTATACTGATCGAAGGTAAAGGTGAGGCCCGTTCTTTCCTGCATGCGAAGGAAAAAACCGTTGGTGTTCCAGTCGTGGGTGCTGTTTTCTCCGTCGTAGCCGGCCATGGTAAAGGTGTTTTCCGCCATAGCGGCGGGAGCGGCGGCCAGCAACAGGCAGATTATGCAGCACAAAGCGCGTCGTAGCATGTACATAGTCCTCCGAATGTGCATTTGCGTGGGAAGAACACATCCCGTACTTTTATTATACCTGATAGCCAAGTTTTTGAAAACCGTTTTTATGAAAATTTCAATGCTCCCAAAGCAGGACCATTTCCACCAGCTCGGTTTCCTCACCGCCGAACAGCTCCTTTTGAGACCGTCCCGAAGCGTAAAAACCCATATGCCGGTAAAAATCCTGTGCCTGCCGGTTTCCGTCCAGCACCCACAGGCACACGCCGTCGCACCCATCCTCCCGGAGCCTCTGCAAAACCGCTTCCATCAGGCTGCGGCCATATCCGCGTCCCATGGCCTCCGGCAGAAGGTACAGACTGACCAGCTCACCGAAGCCCTCACGCCCCGGTTCACGCGCATAGCTGACCATGGCGGTTCCCACAATCCGTCCATCCTCGAACACGCCCAGCGAGGCGGAGGGATCGGCTCGAAGCATGCCGCTCCAGCGGTCGTGGGTCAGTTTGTCCAGAAATGCCTGCGGCAAAAGGCCCTGATAGCACGCTTTCCAGCTCTGGGCATACACGTCTCCCACTTCGTTAAAGTCATCCTGCGCGCAAAGCGGCCTGATCACGGCCATTTTTGCCGCCTCCTTTCCCGTCAAAATCAAAGCTGCAACCATTATACCACCCGCCCGCCCGGATGACCAGCAGGATAGAAAAAAGCGCCTCCCGAATGAAGGCGCTTCAACGCTTATCCCGCGTCAGTCCCGGCCCGCGAGGCAGTACTGCCGCAGGGCCTCTGCCACCCGGCCGATGTCCTCGCCGGTCAGGTAGGGGTGCATGGGCAGAGAGAGCACTCTGTCGCATGCAGCCAGGGCGCCCGGATACAGCGCATCGTCAAACTGCCGGTCCGCGTAGGCGGTCTGCTGATGAATGCACCGGGGATAGTAGATCATGCTGGGAATGCCGCGTTCCCTGAGGAAGCGTTGCGCTCCGTCGCGCCGGGCGCGGTTTTCCAGCAGCACGGTGTACTGCGCCCAGCTGCTCTGATACCCATCGGGTACACGGGGTGTTTCCACGCACCCATCCAGCGCCTGCGCATAGGCGGCTGCCGCGGCGTTCAGCGCGTCCAGCTCATAGGTGCGCAGCGCGCGCAGCTTGGGCAGAAGCACTGCCGCCTGAAGGGTATCCAGCCGGCTGTTCATGCCGATGCGCTGGTTGTCGTACTTGTCGGAAACGCCCCTGCCGTTGGCCCGCAAGGAGCGCAGCAGCGCGTCCTCCTCCGCGCCGTCTACAAAGACCGCGCCGCCGTCCCCGTAGCAGCCCAGCGGCTTGGCGGGGAAAAAGGAGGTGACGGCCGCCTGCCCGAAGGCACACGCATTCGTATCGCCGATGCGCCCGCCATATCCCTGGGCCGCGTCCTCCAGAACGCGCAGGCCATGACGTGCGGCGATCTCCAGGATGCGCGGATAATCCGCCGGCAGGCCGAACAGGTCCACCGGGATCACCACCGCGGGCCTCAGCCGTCCCTCGGCCTTAACCCGGCAAACGGCGGCTTCCAGCGCGTCGGGGTCGAGGTTGAAGGTGTCCAGGCGAATGTCCACCGGAATCATCTCCGCGCCCACGGTGGTGGCACAACCGGCGGAGGCGAAGTAGGTGAAGTCCGGCACGAACACCGCGTCGCCCGGTCCCACGCCCCACAGCATGAGCGCGAGCACCAGCGCATCGGTCCCGTTTCCGCAGGTCACGCAATGGCGCCGCCCCACGTCGCGGGCCAATGCGTCCTCCAGCTCGCTCACCTGTTCACCCAGGATAAAATGTCCCTTTTCCAGCACCGCGGCGATGCCGGCGTCGATCTCGGCTTTCAGCGCGCGGTACTGCGCGCCCAGATCATGAAACTGCATCTATTCGACCTCCCTCAGCCCTTCCCCGTCGGGAAGAAAGCGCCGTCCGCATTCCGGGCACACCAGCGCGCCGCGCAGAAGCGCCCCACAGGTACACACAAAGCCGTGCGGCCGGGCGGGCACGCCCAGCATGAGGACATGAGGCGGCACGTCGCAGGCGACCACCGCGCCCGCACCGATCATGGCGCAGCGCCCGATTCGGTGGCCGCAGACCACGGTAGCGTTGGCCCCGATGCTGGCGCCGTCCTCCACCACGGTGGGCATGAAGCGCGCGGAGCCCTTGGGAAAGAGGGCGCGGGGGGTCAGGTCGTTGGTAAATACGCAGCTGGGGCCGCAGAATACCCCGCGGCCTAGCGTGACGCCCTGATAGACGCTCACATTGTTTTGCAGCTTGCAGCCGTCACCGATGGTCACGTGCTGGCCCACATAGCCGTTCTGGCCGATGGAGCAGCCCACGCCCACTTTGGCGGTGCCTTCGATGTGGCAGAAGTGCCATACCTTCGTGCCTTCGCCAATCTTTGCTCCCTCATCCACCACAGCGGTGGGGTGGATGTATACGCTCATCGGCCGAATCTCCCCTCAAAATCCGTCGTGGCGCAGTCCGAAAGGGGCAGGCGCACCGGCCGGTGCGCCGCCGCCGACAGATAGATGGCCAGCACCAGTTCCAGCGCGCGCATCCCTGCCCGGCCGTCCACATAGGGGGCGCGGTCCTCACGAATGGCGGCGATCACATCGGCGTACAGGGGCGTATGGCCGTAACCGTACACGTTGGGCGGGTTCTCGCCAAACTGCATCTTGATGGTGGCAGGGTCGCCGCGGCCGTCGCGGAAATCCCACTCCTCAATGATGTTGACGCTCTTGCCGCCCGCCTTGACGGTGCCGTTTTCGCCAAAGAGGTAAAGGGTTTCCTCTAGGTTGTGGGGATAGACGTTGGTGGTGCCCTCCACGACGCCATAGGCCCCGCTTTCAAAGCGCACCAGCGCGAGCCCCAGGTCCTCGGCCTGAATATAGGGATGGTTGAGGTTGTCGGTGTAGGCCATGACCTCGGTCACGCCGTCGCCCAGCATCCAGCGCAGCAGGTCGATGCTGTGGATGCACTGGTTCATCAGCGCCCCGCCGTCCATGGCCCAGGTGCCGCGCCAGGGGGCCTGTCGGTAGTATTCCTCGCCCCGGTTCCAGCGCACATGCACCGTGCCGTGCAGCATGCGCCCGAAGCGCTTTTCCTCCACGGCGGAGCGGATCTTCTGAATGGATTTGTTGAAGCGGTTCTGGTGACATGCGCACAGCTTGAGTCCCCGCGCATCCGCTTCGGCAATCAGCGCGCGCGCATCCGCCAGCGACAGGGCCAGCGGCTTTTCGATAATCACATTGGAACCCGCGCGCAGCACATCCAGCCCCACCTGTGCGTGCAGGCCGCTTTCGGTGGCCACGGCGCACAGCTGCGGAGCCTCTTTGGCAAGCAGCTCGCGATGGTCCGTATAGCGGCGCACGCGGGCGCGGTCCTGCTCCGGCAGGGGCCGAAGCACGGCCTCCATGCGTTCGGAAACGGGGTCACATACGGCGCACAGCTCCAGATCCTCCGCGTTGTTCAGGTATGCCGCGATGTGGTTGGGCGCGATTCGTCCGCACCCGATGAGCGCATAGCGCAGTTTTTCCCTCATGATGAAGCGGCCTCTCCTTTCGCGGCTCACAGAACGCGGATGTTCTCGCGCTTTTTCACGTTCTTCATGGCGTTTTTGGTATCAAAGATCAGGCTGGCGTGCTCGGCCACAAAGTCATAATCCACGCAGGTATGCGCGGTGGTCACCATTACCAGGTCCGCGCTTTCCAATGCGGCCTTGTCAAGGGCCGGGATGCGGTGCTCCTCCTGACCCTGATAGCGGTAGGATTCCACATAGGGGTCATAGTAGCTGACCTGCGCGCCGAGCTTGCGCAGGCTTTCGATCACGCGCAGGGCGGGGCTCTCGCGGTAATCGTCGATATCCTGCTTGTAGGCCACGCCCAGCACCAGCACCTTCGCTCCGTTCAGGGCCTTCTTGCGCTCGTTGAGCGCGCCCATGGCACGCTGCGCGCAGTATTCGGGCATGCGGTCGTTGATGATCATGCTGCTTTCGATCATGGAGGTGTGGAAGCCGAACTCGCGGGCCTTCCAGCTCAGATAGTACGGGTCCAGCGGGATGCAGTGCCCGCCCAGGCCGGGGCCGGGGTAGAAGGCCTGAAAGCCGTAGGGCTTGGATTTGGCTGCCTCGACAACCTCCCAGATGTTGATGCCCATGCGGTTGCACAGGATGGCCAGCTCGTTGATCAGGCCGATGTTGACGTTGCGATAGGTGTTTTCAAGGATCTTTTCCATCTCGGCCACGGCGGGGCTGCTCACACGGTGCACCGGCGCCTCCAGAACGGCCTCGTAGAGCGTGGCGGCGATGTCGGTGCATTCGGGGGTGACGCCGCCGACCACCTTGGGGGTATTTTTGGTCTTGTAAATGGCGTTGCCGGGGTCCACGCGTTCGGGCGAGAAAGCCAGGAAAAAGTCCACGCCGCACTTGAGGCCGCTTTTTTCCAGAATGGGACGGAGCATTTCCTCGGTGGTGCCGGGATAGGTGGTGGACTCCAGAACGACGAGCATATCGCGATGCATATGGGGCATGATGCTTTCCGCCGAGGAGCGCACATAGCTGATATCGGGCTGCTGGTGCGCGTCCAGCGGGGTGGGCACGGCAATGCACACGCAGTCGCACGAGGCCACGGAGGCAAAGTCCATGGTGGCGCGCAGCATGCCTTCCTCCACGATCTTTTTCAGGTCGCTGTCTACCACGTCGCCGATGTAGTTGTGTCCCTGATTGACCATATCCACCTTCTGGGGCTGCACGTCAAAGCCGATCACATGGAAACCGGCCTTGGCCTTTTCCACCGCGAGCGGAAGCCCGACATAGCCCAGTCCAACCACGCCCAGGGTGACGGTACGGTCGAGTATCTTTTGCTTCAAAACCGACATGCTTTCATTCTCCTTACTTGCGTATGAAATCGCCCGAAAGGCGGCATGATCCATGATTTATGATACCGCACAGCCGCCGGAAAGTCAATCTTGGCCACCGGAGAGGTACAGGAAGAAATCGCATTCCAGCCGGCCGTTGTACAGCCTGCGTTTTTTATCCGCGCGGCGGCCAAAGGCGCGCTCAAATCCGGGATCGGCGGAGAGGGCGCACAGCCTCCAGCCGGGGTGGCGCCTGATAAGCAAGCCCAGCTCGCGGTACAGGGCGCGCGCGCCCTCGCGATCGCTCAGGCGCTCGCCATAGGGCGGGTTGAGCAGGAACACCCCGGCGGGGCCTTCCAGCGTGAGCGTCTTGAGGTCCTGGCGGTGTACGCGGACGCGGCCTTCCAGCCCTGCCTGGCGGATATGCCGCCCGCACAGCGTAAGCGCTTCGGGGTCAATGTCGCTGCCGGCGATGGAAAGCGGCGCGTCCGGACGGAAGGCCTCCCGCGCCTCGCGCCTCAGTGCCTCCATCCCTGCCCGGTCCATAAAGGGATAGCTTTCGCAGGCAAAGGAGCGCGTGAGGCCCGGCGCGCGGGACGTGGCCTTGAAGGCCGCCTCAATGAGCAGCGTGCCCGTGCCGCAGCAAGGGTCGTAGAGAGGCATGCCGGGCCGCCAGGGGCTGAGGTCCACCAGGGCGGCGGCCAGCGTTTCCCGCAGGGGAGCCTCGCCGTTCCAGGTGCGGTAGCCGCGCCGGTTGAGCGCCTCGCCGCTCATGTCCAGCGTGACGCGCGCGCGGTCGTTGACCACCGACACGCCGATGGGAAAGCGCGCGCCCGTCTCCGGCAGGCGTGAAACGCCCAGCCGCTCCATCATCCGCCGCACGATGGCCTTCTTGCTCACCGCCTGACAGTCGCGCACGCTCATCAGGCGGCTGCGCACGCACTTGCCGCTGACATGAATGGCTGCGTCCCGCGTAAGGAGACGCTCCCATGCGACGCTCCCCACGAGCTGGAACAGGTCCTCGAAAGTGACGGCCTCGCGCTCGGCCAGCACCAGCAGCACGCGGTCGGCGGTGCGCAGGTGCAGATTGGCGCGGAAGGCGTCCAGAAAGGTCCCCTCAAAGCGCGCACCGCCGTTTTCCGCCTTGGCGGGAAGGCCCATGCGCTTCAATTCGCCTGCCACCACACCCTCCAGCCCGAAGGCCGCCGTCGCCAAAAAGGTGTTGGCCACACCTCATTCCTCCATTCGTAGCATATCAACGAAAAATTATATCATGGCATGAGCAGGCAAACAAGCGGACATGCTAATTTACAAACAAACCTTCCGGCTTGGAGAAAGGACGGATGAAGGATGCTTGCAGCCTTTCTGGCAGGCGCGGCCGCCTATCCGATGGTGGAGCTGGCCTGGCGCGGGCGCACCCATCCCGCGATGGCGCTGGCGGGCGGCGTCTCGCTTTCCATGCTCCGCGGCCTCAGCCGCGTGCAAAAAAGCCGCCCCCTCTGGCAGCAGGCGCTGCTGGGCGGTCTTATGATTACGGGGATGGAATATGCCTTTGGCCTCGCCTTCAACCGGCGGCATCAGATTTGGGACTACCGGCGCATGCCGGCCAATCTGCGCGGGCAGATCTGCCTGCCCTTTACGCTGGCCTGGTGCGGGCTGAGCGCTCTGGCGCTGGGCGGCATGCGCATGCTCAAGCCCTAAAGCTCGCGGGCCAGAATATCGGCGATGTAGCGGCTGGCGTGTCCATCGCCGTAGGGATTGACGGCGTGTTCCATCTCGTGGTAGGCGGCAGGGTCGGTCAGCAGCTCCCGCACGGCGGCATAGATGGTGTTTTCATCCGTTCCCACCAGCTTGAGCGTGCCGGCCACCACCCCCTCGGGGCGCTCGGTGGTATCGCGCATCACCAGCACGGGCTTGCCCAGCGCCGGAGCTTCCTCCTGGATGCCGCCGCTGTCGGTCATGATGAGATAGGCGTGGGCCATCACATTGTGAAAATCCAGCACGTCCAGCGGCTCAATCATGTGGATGCGCTCCTGGCCGCCGAAACAGGCACGGGCCATCTCCCGCACTGCGGGATTCTTGTGCATGGGGTAGATCACCTTGATATCGGGCGTTTCATCCACGATGCGGCGAATGGCCCGGAACATCTCCCGCATGGGCTCGCCCAGGTTTTCGCGGCGGTGCGCCGTGAGCAGAATGAGCCGGCTGCCGCGGGCCCATTCGATTTCCGGATGGGTGTAATCGCTTCTGACGGTGGTGTCCAGCGCGTCGATCACCGTGTTGCCGGTTACGAAGATATGCTCGGCGGGCTTGCCCTCCTTGAGGAGGTTTTGCCGGCTCAGCTCCGTGGGCGCAAAGTAAAACCGGGCGATGAGATCCACCGCCTGGCGGTTGAACTCCTCCGGAAAGGGGGAATACAGGTTGTAGGTCCTCAGCCCTGCCTCCACGTGTCCCACGGGAATCTGAAGATAGAAGCACGCCAGCGCCGTGACAAACGCAGTGGAGGTATCGCCATGCACCAGCACGACATCGGGCTTTTCCGACTCCAGAATGGCGCGCAGCTTTTCCAGAATGCTCACTGTGACATCAAAGAGCGTCTGCTTGTCGCGCATGATGGCCAGGTCGTATTGGGGCGTTACCTGAAAGCATTGTAAAATCTGATCCAGCATTTCTCTGTGCTGGCCGGTGACACATACCACCGTTTCAAATTCGGGGCGCCGCTTCAGTTCCAGAACCAGGGGACACATCTTGATCGCCTCCGGCCTGGTGCCGAAGATGAGCATGACCTTTTTCATTTGCATACCTCAAATTTGCCGCGCAAGCGGTCCGCGCTCATACGCGTTCAGTCGTTTCCTGCCACAGTTTCAGCATGCACCGCATACGCGCCTCCGCCTCCCCGCCCTCCTGGGAGGAGTGGAACGAAACCGCACCGCCCGGTCCGGGAGAGAGGAGGCCTTCCTCCTCCAGACGGCGGCGCAGCTGGCGCGCGGTGCCGAGGTTGCCGTCGATGAGCGGAGTGCCCGGCGCAAAGCAGCGGGAAATGGTCCCCCGCAAAAAGGGATAATGCGTGCAGCCCAGCACCACGGCCTTGACGGGCATTCCCCGAACGGAAGCAAGGAGCCTGTCCAGCAGGCCTTCCACCCTGGGGCCGGAAAACACGCCGGCCTCCACGCATTCCATCAGCCCCGGACAGGGAACGGGCAAGGCGTTTTGCCCGTAGCGCTCCATCAGACGCAAAAATTTGGGCTGCGTGAGCGTCATGTGCGTGGCCATCACCACCACGTACCCGTCTCCGGGCAGGAGCGAAGCGGGCTTGAGCGCCGGTTCCATGCCGATGACCGGCATGTGCAGCTCCTGCCGAAGCGGCCCGGCGGCCGCGCTGGTAGCCGTGTTGCAGGCGATCACCACCGCCTTGCAGTCCATGGCGATCAGCTTGTCCACCGCCAAATGCGTAAGCCGGAGCACCTCTTCCGGCCGCTTGTCGCCATAGGGAATGTTGCGGGTATCGCCGTAATAGACGAAGTTTTCCTCCGGCAGCACGTCCAGCATCTGCCCCAGTACGCTGATGCCGCCCAGGCCGCTGTCAAATATGCCTACCGGCCGACGATCCACCGCTTTCCACCTCCGTCCCCGATTATACCCGCTGCCCTCCTTTTTTTCAAGTATTCCGGGGCCGTTTGTGTCAAAGCGCAAGCACCTGCACGATGGCGTCCGCCAGGTAGGGCATGGCGGCCAGCACTTCCTCAAGGGTGTTGCGGTTGTTGCCGGCCTCCACCAGCACGCATCCTACGGCCACATGCTGGTTAAATCGTCCGCTTTTCACACACACGTCCCGGCACAGGCCGTCTACCTGCGCGTTGAGGTCGTCCGTCACGTCCTGGGCGATGGCCAGGTTCGCCTCCCAGTCCGGCCGCTGGTCAAAGCCCTCGGAGGTCTGGCCCTCTCCCTTGCCGATGAGCAGCATCAGCTTGGCCGCTTCGACGCCGCCGGCATTCACGGTGTTGGGGCCGGTCTGTGACTCGGCATAGGCGTCCCGGTGCAGGTCGATGTACAGGTCGTAGCGCTCGCCCGCCGCCTGGCGCTTTTCAAGCATCTCCAGCGACCGCGTGTAGGCGCTGCTCAGGTTGGGCGGCTCGAAGGCCGTCACGTCATGCACGACTTCCACGCCCAGGCTGCGCAGCAGCGCGGCCAGCTCCTCGCCCACGCGCACCACATTGTGCGCGCTGTCGGCAGTGCGCCACTTCTCCGTCTCCTCGTATGGGTCGTCCTGCGTCTGCTCGTAGGCCTCGTAGGTATGCGTATGGTAGATGAGCACGCGCTTGCGCGGGGTTTCCGTCTCAGCGCCCAAAAGCCGGATCACAAAGCCGGCCTCTTCCGGGGGCGCGGGCGTCGCCGCCGGGCCGTCCGTCTCCCGGGGGGCTGCGGAGACGGCAAACAGGTTCTCGCTTACCTCGTCCGTCCAGGCGGAAAGCGCCGCCACGACCTCGCCGCTGCGCACACGGGCCGGCAGGTTCAGGCCCGCGGCCGTTCCCAGCAGCACCGCCGCCAGGAGGACTGCCGCCAATCGAATTTTCTGCTGCCTGTTCATCCGGGTCACCGCCTTTTGCGTTCTTCCCGGTAGGATATGCTAGCCCTGTATGTAAGTATGCAGCGTATCGGGGTCTATATCCGGCTGAAGGGCCTGATTGATGCCGTCGCTCAGCAGCGCGGCCACGTGCAAAACCAGCTCGTCAATCTCGCGCGGGGTGACGACCATATCGCCCAGAAACCCTTCCGACACCTGCCGGAGCAGCTGCTGCGCCGCCTCCTCGTGCCCGCGGGCCAACAGGCCGTATTCGTCGATCAGGTGCGCCATGGCGTCGCGCGCGATGGTGGAGGCGTAGACCACCATGGGCACCCCCACGGCGATCACCTTTACGCCCAGCGTTTCCTCCGTCAGGCCCAGACGGTGGTTCCCCACGCCGCTGCCCGGCTCGATGCCCGTATCGGTGATCTGCACGGTGGTGCAGATGCGCTCGCTCTCAAAGGCGGCCAGCGCGTCGATGGCGATGACAGCCGAGGGACGCACATGGCGCACCAGCCCGCGGCACAATTCCGCCGTCTCGATACCCGTCAGCCCCAGCACGCCGGGCGCGATGGCGCTCACCCCCCGCAGCCTGCCGCGCAGCTCCCGGGCCATGGCCTGCCGCAGGTGGCGCGTCACCAGCATGCGCTCCACCACGCGGGTACCCAGCGCGTCGGCGGTTACGTTGCGGTTGCCAAGCCCCACCACCAGCACCTCGCCCTCGCGGGGCAGCAGGCTTCTGACTCCCTGCGCCACCAGCGCGGCCAGCAGCTTCTGGGTGTGCGCGTCGCAGCGGGGCAGGTCGCGGTATTCCAGGGTGATGTATTCGCCCGTGTGCCGACCCAGCAGCTCGGCCGCGCGCTCCTTCTCGATACGGATGCGGGTGTGCGTGATGCCGCCCAGATGATGCGTGCTCACGCGCACGCCCTCCACCCGTCCGCCGCCCTCGTCGATGCATTCCATGGCCAGATCCGTCCGAAATCCGCGCATGCTCTTCTTCCCCCATCCTGCCTGAAACGCGCGCGCAAAAAAGCCGCGCATGCGTTTTCCTATAGCATGCGCGGCCCGGGAAAAAACATACGTCAGCCTTCGTAATGCAGAGCCTCGATGGGGCGGAGTTTGCTGGCCTTGTTGGCCGGATACATGCCGAACACCACGCCGATGAACACCGAAAATCCGATGGCCATCCACGCCACGTTGACGGGAATCGTGAGCGTCATCTGCAAAACGGGCGCGAGCGCTTTGACGGCGGCCACCGAGATCGCCAGGCCCAAAAGGCCGCCCATGAGGCTGACCACCAGGGACTCGATGAGAAACTGCATCAGGATGTTGCCCCGCGCCGCGCCGATGGCCTTGCGGATGCCGATTTCCCGCGTGCGCTCGCTGACGCTGACCAGCATGATGTTCATGATGCCGATGCCGCCCACCAGCAGCGAGATCGCCGCGATGCCGCCCAGCATGAGGGTGAGCGTATTGGTGGTTTCGCTCAGGGTGGAGAGCATCTCGGTCTGGTTAAAGACGCTGTACTGCGTGCCGAAGGAACGGGTATTGTAGTTTTCAAACGCCTTTTCGAGGTAACTTTCCACCGCGGCCTGCGCCTGCTCGACCTGCGCCGAGGAGGCGGCGGACACGTAGAAGGAAGAGATGGAGGTCTGATTGGAAAGGCGCTGGGCCAGGGTAAAGGGAATCAGAATCTGGTTATCGTTGCTGCCCGACGCGCTGGAACCCACCGCTTCCAGCACGCCCACCACGGTGAGGGTATAGCCGTTGAGTGAAAAGGTTTCGCCCACGGCATGCGTGGTGCCGTACATCTCCGTGGCCGCCTCCGAGCCGATCACCGCCACGAAGCTTCGGTTGTCGATATCGGGTTGCTGGAGGAAGCGGCCCTCCGCCACGGTCCAGTTGCGGATGCTCTCGTAGCCGGGGGTGGTGCCCTGCACCACGCCGTCGTCGTAGGTGGTCGTGCCCGCCTTGACGGTGCCGCTGACGCTGGAAATAGGGGCCACGTAGGAGATGGCCTCGTTCTGCGCCAGTTCGTTGAGGCTGTCCAGATCAATGGGGTTCATGCGGCGGGCGTTGATGTTGGCGGTGATGAGGTTGGTGCCCATGCCTTCGATGCTTTCGACCACGGAGCTGTTGGCCCCCTGGCCGATGGAGACCAGCACCACGATGGCCACCACGCCGATCACCACGCCAAGGATGGTGAGAAACGAGCGCATCTTGTTGCCCGCGATGGCCTTGACGGCCATCTTAAACGACTGGTAGATCATCCTGGGGCACCTCCTGATTCTCGTAGAGCTGGCCGTCCTCGATGCGGATGACGCGCTCGGCGCTTTGAGCTACCTTGGGATCGTGCGTGATGAGCACGATGGTGTTGCCCGCCTGATGCAGTTCGCGGAAGATCTGCAGAATTTCACGTCCGGTTTTTTTGTCCAGATTGCCGGTGGGCTCATCGGCCAGAATCAGGGAGGGTTTGACCGCGATGGCCCGCGCGATGGCGCAGCGCTGCTGCTGGCCGCCGGAGAGCTGCGCGGGCCGGTGCTTCATGCGCTGGCCCAGACCCACGCGCTCCAGCGCCTCGCGCGCCGCCGCCCGCCGCTGCGATACGCCCACGCCCTGGTAGATCAGGGGCAGTTCGACGTTTTCGAGCGCGGAGAGCTTGGGCAGGAGGTTGAATCCCTGAAAAATGAAGCCGATCTGCCGGTTGCGGATGCGGGCCAGCTGGCGCTCGCGGTACTTCTGGATGGGCCTGTCATTGAGCATATAGCTGCCGCTGTCGGCGGTATCCAGACAGCCGATGATGTTCATCAGCGTGCTCTTGCCGCTGCCGGAAGGGCCGATGATGGCCACGTATTCGCCCTTGTCCACGTGCAGGGAAATGTGGTTGAGCGCATAAATGGTTTCTCCGCCCAGGGTGTAGCGCTTGACCACGTCCGCCATGTCAATCATGCTGCTGCGCCCCCTCAGTTGCCGCGCGTCCGGCCGCCGCCCGCGGGCGCTCCGCCGCCGGAGGGCATGCCGCCGTCAAACGAACCGCCGGGCATGCCGCCGCCCATGTCCATCATCATGCCGCCCATCCCGTTTTCGCGGCTGTCGGTGGTGGAGGTGCTGGCCTCGCGGGTAATGAGCACCACATCGCCTTCGCTCAGGCCGCTGAGGACCTCGGCATAGTTTTCGTCGCTCAGGCCGGTTTCCACAGCGGTGCGCACGCCGGGCTCGCCATCGGCCGCACTGTCGGACTTGAGCCATACATAGCTTTCCCCACGGGAGGTGTTCAGCGCCGCGATAGGCACCAGCAGCACGTTTTCGCGCTCCTCCACCAGAATGGTGGCGGTGCCGTTCATGCCCAGCTTGAGCTGATCGTCGCCCTCGATGGTGAGGGTTACGTCATAGACGGTCACGCCGCTGGTGGCGGTGCCGATCTGGCTGATCTTGCTGACCGTGCCCGCATAGGTATGATCGGTGATGGCGTCCATGGCCAGCTCCACGTTCTGCCCGACCTCAACGCTGGTGATGTCCAGCTCATCCACGCTGACGACCATTTCCTTTTCCTCGCCTACATAGAGGGACACCAGCAGCGTATCGGCGGCCTGCTCGGTAGCCGAGGCCGCCACGATGGAGGCCACGATGCCGTCCTGAGGCGCGGTGATGGCGCCGGCGTCGCGCAGGGCCTTCATTTCCTTGATCTGCGCCGTCTGCTGGGCGCGGGTTTCCAGCAGTGCCTGATAGCTGTCACTGACCGGCACGTTGATCAGGTAGCAGATGCGGTTGCCCTCCCACTTGCGGTCGTTCTCCTCGATGAACACGCTGTGGATATAGCCTTTTTCAGAGGTGGTCAGTTCATAGGGCATGTGGATATGCGCCGTGGCCGTGCCCAGGGTTTCGCCCTTGTAGACGATCTCCACCTCGCCGCCCTCCTCGCTGTAGGCGTCGGAGAAGGTGATGGTGGCCATGCCGTTTTCCAGGGCACGCACGGTGCCGTCCAGTGTCACGCGGTCGACCTTGACGGTCACGGTATCGTCGATCTCCCAGTCCTCCTGAGCGGGGAATTCCACGTACATCCACCCATCCAGGGACAGAAGGACGATTGCGCCGTACTGATCCATCACGTCCTGAATATAGGCGCCCTCGGTGAGATAAACCTCCTTGATACGCCCATACTGCGGCATCTTGAGATACGTCGTGGAGGAATAGTCCTCCGCCAGCGTGGCGATTTCGGTTTCTGTGGTCTCAAGCTCCGTTTCCAGCGTTTCAATGGTGGTTTGCAGGGCCACGGCGTCAATGTTCAAAAGCGGCTGCCCGGCGGTCACGGTGTCGCCCGCTTCCACCAGCGCATCCGTCACCGTCACGGCATAGTCCAGCGCCACATCATCGGTCTGGCTGATGGACAGCGTGCCCGTACCTGTGACCGTCTTGGAAAGGGACCCGGTGGAAACGGTATATTCCGTATAGGTGCTGCCAGCCGTGGCCTGCGCGGCCACAGCCTGCCGTGACTGGTAATACCGGTAGCCAAAGAATCCCGCGGCGGCCAGAACCACCAGCACTGCCAGCGTTTTGAGGACCTTTTTCATGGGAAAAACCTCCTGCTATCAGGCGTATTTGTTTGCTGCCGCTTTATGGTATCGGTCGTACCTTTTCAACGCATGACGGTTTTGTGAAAATTGGGTGTTGAAGGTGGCATAAAAAAAAGCCCCCTGAGGGGGCACAGTCTGCCGACAAAGTGCGGGGTGCAGGGGGCTTCCCGGTTGCTCAATCATTCGCGCTTCCCTGCCTTTCGCAAATATCGGCGTTCTGCGCGCTGGTCGCGCGCAGCCCTTGTATTTGCTCACACCTGCGGGTCGCTTTGCGCTGCGCGCAACAGCCCACTGGGCTGACGCTTCCCTCCGGTGCGCGCATGGTTTCGCTGCCCTCGCAAATATCGGCGTTCTGCGCGCTGGCCGCGCGCAGCCCTTGTATTTGCTCACACCTCCGGGTCGCTTTGCGCTTCGCGCAACAGCCCACAGGGCTGACGCTTCCCTCCGGCGCGCTGCGGGTCGCTTTGGGCCTTCGGCCCAAGTGCCCACAGGGCACGCGCTTCCCTTCGCGCCTGCCGGGGTTTGGAGCAGAGCCCCAAAGCCTTATGCCGCAGCATTTTCCACGAGCGTTGCGAGCGTCCGAAGGACGCAAGAAACGCGGCTTTCTCCAAATTCAGGGGTTTTTCAACGGTCTGAGCCCCCTGAGGGGGCATGGCATCTTGGAAAGGTTATGGTTTCAGAGGGAACGGCCCCTATTTTGCATTCATTCGCTTCCAAAACTGAATACCGAACTTCAGAAACACCGCGATGTAAACAGCCAGGATCAGCAGATACACGCCTGTTACAAACCGGCTGAATGGCTCTGTCCGCTGGCCTTCGACGATCAGCACGGGTACGATCACCAGCAGCAAAATGGCCACGAGCGGCAGCATGCGCCCCTTGAGCACCCGCTCCATCATCTCCAGGCGGGATGCGTCGTCGCAGAAGATTTCCGCGTCGCGCTCCGACGCGGGCGCGGGCTTTCGGAAATAGCTGTAGCCCATATAATCCTGCACGTACTCCCAGCCGCAGTCACGGAACATCTGCACATAGTCCTCGCGGTGCGCGCGGGCTTCCGGGTTGTAATCCAGCCGGTACACCACCTCCTGCGGAGCGCAGCGTTCAAAGCCGTACACGCCGGGCAGCCTCACCCCTGTGAACCGCCACCCCTCCCGGTGCCTCTGGCTGAGATACGCCTCTTCCTTTTCCCATTCAGCCACGGTAAAAAACCGAAATTCCGTCTTTCGCTCCCGCATGCTCAGCGCGCCTCCTTCATGGTTTGATACAGCCGCTCGATTCGTTTCATCTCCAGCTCCAAAACCTCCGTGCCCAGCGGCGTAATCTCATAGATCCTTCGCTTTTCCTCCTCCCGGACAAAGCGGATCAGCCCGTCCTTTTCCATTTTGGACAGACTGCCGTACATCGTGCCCGGGCTTAAGCAGATTTCCCCGTGGGTCAGACATTTGACCTTCTGCACGATACCGTAGCCGTGCTGCTGCTCACGAAGGCACAGCAGAATGTAAAATCCGGTTTCCGTCATCGGCACATACACCTTGCGAATATGTGCGTCCATGACGCCTCACCTCCCGCAGTACGATATATCGCAGTACGATGCATCGACGTGAGTATAGCACAACCCTGCCGGCGCGTCAAGACCGGTGGCATAAAAAATGCGGGGACGCTTCGTGCGAAGCGCCCCCGCAACAGACTGTCAATCAAACTTCCGGGAGGTTCGGCGGGCAGGCAGACCCTCTGAGCTGAATTCGTATCGCCCGGCTTTGCCGGGCGGGCGGGGAGTTTGCGCCCCCGCAAGGAATACCTCTACCGCATGTTGTCAATCAGCCACTGCATCAGCTTGAGGGTGTTGTCCAGGTTTCCGCCGCTGGCCAGCAGGCCCATCACGCAGCCCTCCGGGTTGATGCCGTAGGCCTCCAGCCCCGTCAGACTGTCGGTGGGCACGCCCATGAGGTATTTCTTGCCGGTTTCGGGGTCTGTCACATAGCCTGCCGTCAGATCGATATCACCCGTTGTCAGCGCGCCGCTTTCGATGTAGGGCGTCAGCTGTGCCATGGCGCCGCCGGAAGCCAGATTTTGAAACGGCTCCCGCTGAAGCAGATACAGGTCGCCCTGGCTTGCGCTGGACCACACCATCAGCTGCATATCGCCATAGGTCTGGTCGTAGGCAACGGAGGTAAAGGTAACCTCCTCCATGTCGGGAAACAGCTCAAGGCGCAGCTGCTCCATCAGTGCGTCCAGCTTGTCCTGGGCCTGTGGAGCCACCACACCCTGGCAGTACCATTCCACTTTGAGGGATTCGGGACTGCGGTAGCGGGTGGTGGTATACAGCAGGTTCCAGCCGAAAATCGCCAGACACACCAGCAGCACATACTGCCACCAGGCGTAATGAAAATGGGTGCGGATGCGTTCTCTGGTAATGGGGAGTCTCATAAGCATTCATCCTCCAAAGGGTGTTGAAAGCACTATACTGCCTTGCGCAGCGTATGTCAAGGTGGAGGAAGGACCAAATGCAGAGATGCGGCATAGGATGTCCGGGGACCGATCCCCGGAAGGAGGTAACACGCATGGGTGTTACAAACTCAAACAAAGTAATCAGTACGGACCGTATCGCCTGCGATGGCTCGCTCCGCGTAACGCTGGCGCTGACGGCCGCCCCCGATATTCTGACCAATCCCACCGATATTGTCCTGGCGCTGGACCGCTCCGGCAGCATGGCCGGCGAGCCGCTGGCAAACGTTAAGCTGGGCGCGAAAACGTTTATTGATATCATTGAAAATGCCACCGGCGGGTCCGGACAGATCGGATCAGGCAGCCGCATCGGCGTGGTGAGCTTCGCCACCAATGCCACGGATGATACGCAGCTCATCACCTCCGTGGATGAGCTCAAGAACGCCGTGGATGCGCTTTCCTCCGGCGGAAGCACCAACCATGCCGACGCGTTCGCTAAGGCTACGCAGCTGTTTGACCCTCTGTCGGGCAACGCCAGGGTGATCGTGATGTTCACCGACGGCAACACCACGACCGGCGCGCCACCCGCCCCGGTCGCTGCTGCGGCCCGCGCACAGGGCATCATCATCTACTGCATCGGGCTGATCGGCTCGGATGGGTTGGATGTGAGCGCGCTGAACGAATGGGCCACCGACCCCGACGCGTCCCACGTGGCGGTGACCCCCGACGCCGCGGACCTGGAAGCCATTTTTGCAGAGCTGGCGGCCAATATCTCCAAAACCGGGGCCACCGATATCGTGATCAACGAAGTTTTGAACCCCGATTTCACCATTACCAGTCTGGACGATCCAACACGCGGGTCGGCCTCCACGCTGGATTCGCATACCATCCGTTGGACCATTCCGGCCCTGGGTGTGACCGGCAGCGAAAGCGCCGTGCTGGAATTTTTCGTTCGGCACACGAGCGAGGAGCCTGGCGAAAAGCTGGTCAATGAATCCATCGAATACACCGACGCCGAAGGCAACCTGGTGGTTTTCCCCAAGCCGAAGGTAACGGTGGACTGCAGCGTGGTGGTGCAGCCTGATCCGTGCCCCGTGCCCGTGGACCTGGTGGCGGAGGGCTGCAAGGACACGGTGCTGGTGGATATGGGAGATGTGTTTCTGGAATCCCAGGGACGCATCCTTCAGCTGGACGTAACGGTGAAAAATGTGTGCCCAGGCAAACGGGTGGCGCTTGCCGCCATTTTGACCGAGGTGGATGAAAACGGCACCGAGTAACGTACTCAATATCGCCCAGCCTGCCATGATAGTCACGGAGCCGGCGCCGGGTAAGATACCCCTGCTTTTCCAACTCCTTGATCGCACTGCTGATCGAATCCACTCCATCTTTGCAGATATGGGCCAGCCCTTTCGTCGTATAGTCCCAATTATCAGGCAAGGACAACATCAACGACAGCAGCCCCTTTGCCTTCAAAGACAGCGACACATTCCGAAGATGGTGATTGGACATGACCGTAAAATCTTTTGTCTTTTCAACTCTGAACACTGCCATTTGACATCCTCCTTCCTGATGTTTTGTTATAAGTGACAGCTACAAATCTCTGTCCTTATGGTCGTAGTTCAGATAGCCATTGTGTACTTTGGCATGGTTTTGAATTTTAATAAAGCCACGTTCTTGATTCTCCATTGCTTTCCGATACCCCTCGTCTGTGAGGAACAGGCGCATCTTATCGCCTTTATCTCCGACAGGGGATTCAAAAGAAAGCACATCAAAGACAACCATGTGGCGTACCTCCGGGTCAAACCGCTCCAGAGCCATAATGTCATGCCCTTTCAACTTTTCAGCCCCGGATTGCTGCCGGGCCAATGCGATCCGCTCACCCATAGTGCGGGGGTAAGGCAGATGATAGTTCTTCTGGATGTCCTTCACCAGATCCATGCACTGTTCATTTGACAGAACCCGCAGCTTTGCCATGAGTCCCCGCACCATATCGCGCTGTTCCGGGTTACGGGTAAAACGGGCTGTCATATACAGTTCATCCAGCACTTTGGCCTGGCAGTCGCCGTCAACCTGAAACAACTGCCTTTTTTCTTCTTCATTCAGTTCCATGTAAATTTCCTCCTATTTCTGAAAATGGGCGCAAAAAAAGGGCGCCCATCAGATCAGATGAAACGCCCTGATAAGCAGCGGTCCGGTAAAACACCGCACCGCTGCAGCAGTATTCAATTTTGTCTTTTAAGTGACACCTCCCATCATTCGACAGATTTTTCGTTGACTATCAAGGTTGGAAAAGGAATTGAATAGGCAACGACAAACGCTGAAACCCTTGAAAACACTGGGTTTTTCCGTTTGTCCTTATTATACCGTAAGGGCATACATATACGACCAACCTTCTCTCTCACGGAGCCGCACCCAAGGATGTGCAGGAGCTGCTGGGACATTCTGATGTAAGTACCACAATGAACATTTACGCCCACGCCACCAGAGAGGCCAAGCGAACTTCCGCAAGGCTGCTGGATAAGGTTGTAGGGACGGCCTGAAAAAGTTTCCCTCATTTCTTCTCGCAAGGGAAAAAATGAGGGAAAAGGGCCAAACCGAGGTGGCGAAAACGCTGGAAACACCAGTGTTTTCAAGGGGCATAGAAATTTTAACTGAGAAAAAGGAATTGCCAATATACCATGTAAAACGCCACAAGGCGCTGGCTGTCCGCATTGCCGAGCTGACAGAAGATTTAGAGGAATTGCGTTTCGAAAAGGCACTCCTTTTGCAAAAATTTGAGTATGCAGAAGATGCAGGCGCAGAGGCATTCCGCAAGGATATTGCCACCATGGAGGCCTGCCTGAAAAAGCTGGAGACGCGGGAACAGAAATATTCCGTTGAACTGGATAAGGCTTTGACTGAATATGCCGAGCTGAAAGCGCAGGCTGCGGATTTTGACCCGGTAGAGCTGTACAAAGCACGGCAGGTCATCCGTCCTGCGCAGGAAAAGGCGGCAGAACAGCAGTTAGAGGATGCCATGCACGAGAAGCCTTCTCTTATTATGCTGCTCAGCGCCAAGCAGGAAACATCCCACCTGCTTGGCGCGGATGCAGAAGAACGGCAGGCGCGACAACTCATTATGCACAGAAATCAAGAGCAGTATCGAAATTCTCTCAGTAAACGAAAAAGGAATGACCCTGAGCGGTAATCATGTATAAAGACGGTGGCTCATACGAGTCGCCGTCTCTATACATGGGCCATGTCGTCGAGCGTTGTGCAGATCGTTCCACAGGAAGATTATTGCAGATATCATATGTCGTTCATGTTGTGTTAATTCCTGCTTTTTTCTTGTAATCAATCCATCCGTGCAATATGAAACAAAATGGGTATCAGAACGCAGCGTTTGGATGCTTCGCTCTGATGCCCTTTTACGATATAGTTTCTTTTACCGCGGCGACAACGATTACCGGAATTCCAGCGTCTCTTTCTGCAACGCTGCACCCCTTTTGATTAGTGATTTTTTCTCCGCACCTCTTGCAAAACAGAAAAAAGCGCGGTATAATATGACCAGAAGAACCGAAACGGTCATATTTCAAGGAGGGTGCGACCTTGGCTTTTACCGATTACGAGACTGAGCAGCTCCGCAAGGCGTTGCTGAAGGAAACGAGACATTGTGCTGTCACGCTGGGGATGAAGAAAACCTCCGTAGAGCAGCTGACGAAGGCGGTCGGCATTGCAAAGGGCTCGTTCTATAAATTCTACGAATCCAAAGAAATGCTTTTTTTCGCGGTTTTGGAGAACGTTCACTCCGAGCTTTACGGAGTGGCTGACCATGCACTGAGCGAAGCAAACGGCTTGCCGCCGTCGGAGCGTGCGGCAAAGGCGGTTCTTGCCGTCTGCCGGCGGCTGTCCGATACCGGCGACATGGTTTTCATTGAACATGACGCCAAGTTGCTTTTACAGAGATTGCCGGAGGGCGTCAAAAAGGAACATTACCACGATGACGAAACGCATATCCGTCTGCTTTTGGAGAAATATGACCTTGTGCCGAATCGCGGCATCTCTTTGGCTGCCGCCACGGTACGGGGACTGATCTTGACCGTCTCCCACAAGGAGCAAATCGGAGAATTGTACCCGCAGGTGCTGGAAACGCTGGTGTACGGTGCTTGCAGGGAGTTATTTGAATAAGCGAAAGGCCGCAAAAATGCGGCTTTTTCAAGGCACAACGCTTAGCATCATCTAACCGGACAACCGCACATATCGGTTAGATGAATCTAACGTCGAAAGGAATGATAGCGATGCGAAAACACAAGAATTTCTGGGATAAAAATGCCGGTCGGTATGACCGCTTTATGCGAAAGGACCGGGCAGCATATGACGAGATGTATGAACTGATCCGACCGAAGGTGAAAGCCAAGACGGTGCTGGAGTTGGCCACCGGCACAGGGTTGATTGCAAAAAACATCGTGAACGCGGCGGCGCACATTGAGGCGACGGATGCCTCCCCGGAGATGATTGCCGAGGCAAAACGGGACAACCGATCGGCGAAGCTGCACTTTTCGGTGCAGGATATGTTCCGTCTGCCCTATGTGGAGGAGTCCTTCGACGTGGTGATCGTGTCCAACGCGCTGCACATTGTGCCGCAGCCGGAGAAAGCCCTTGCCGAGATCCGCCGGGTGCTGAAGGACGACGGTGTGCTCATCGCGCCCACCTTTACCCACGCGGGAAATTCGTTTCCCGGCAAGGTCAAAGCCTTTTTCATGAAGCTGGCAGGCTTCCCTCTCCACAGCAGATGGACGAGCGAGGAATACCTGCGCTTCCTACGGCAAAACGGCTGGGCGGTGCGGAAAAGCGCTGTTCTGAAGGCATCCTTCCCGCTGACTTATGCGGAATGTGTGAAATCGGAGGTGTGATAAGATGTCATTTTTTGAGAACACCAGAAAGCCTGTGGGGCTTGGCGGGAAAATCATGGTCGCCATGATGAACCTGGGGCACAGTCCTGTGGCACGGTGGGGACTTCGCTTTTTGGAGCTTACTCTGGACGCCAAGGTGCTGGACTGCGGCTGCGGCGGAGGAGCGAACATCAAGAGACTTCTGAAAAAATGCCCGGAGGGTATCGTGAAGGGCATCGACTATTCGCTCGTCAGCGTGGAGAAATCCAAAAAGGTCAACGAGGCCGCCATAGCGGAGGGCCGCTGCACCGTTCTGCAAGGCAGCGTGGCGAATATGATCTTTGCAGGCGACTGGTTCGATGCGGTAACGGCCTTTGAAACCGTCTATTTCTGGCCCGATCTGCCGCAGTGCTTCCGGGAGGTTTACCGGGTGCTGAAGCCCGGCGGGACATTTCTCATCTGCAACGAGAGCAGCGGCGATACGGACAAGGACAAGAAGTGGACGGCGATCATCGGCGACATGACCATCTATAAGGACGTTGAATTAAAGGCGTATCTGGAGCAGGCAGGCTTTCACGATGTGCAGATACACAAAAAGAAAAGCTGGCTCTGCATTACGGCGCGGAAATGAGGGGGCTGAATCATGAGTATCTTTGCATCTATCTTACGCAGCGTATACAAGCTCTCTGGCGCGAAAAAGGCGTTCGCCTTGCCGGAGGATGCACTGCGAAAGGAAATTGAAAAGCAGAACCGGCATCGTGGCGTTTTTACGCCCACCGACCGCAAGGCATATTATGAAACGATCGCGGTAAACGGCTTTCCCTGCCTGATCGTGCGAGAGCATCCGAAGCCGTCCGAGCGCGCAATTCTCTATTTCTTTGGCGGCGGCATGGTGATCGGCCCCGATAAGGGCGACCTGCCTGTGATGCGCAAGCTCTGCCGCGAGACCGGCTGTGATGTGTGGTTTCCGTTTTACCCGCTCTGCATGGAACACTGCATTACTGAAACCTACGCGATGGTGTACGAATGTTATCGAAAAATGATTACGCTGTACGGCGGCGGAAATGTCAGTACCTGCGGCTTTTCCTCCGGCGGTACGCTGGCGCTTGGCATTGCGGCGCATAACAACGCCCAGCCAGAGCCACTGCCGCAACCGAGGCACATTGTCGCCGTATCCCCCGGCGAGGTGCCGTGGAACGATGCGGAAAGGGCGCGGATGCAGGCACTCAATAAACGGGACGTTTCCATCGACTATGCCTTTATGGTGACGGTGGAAAAGTTCATGCGGCATGGCTGCGAGAATGTGCCGGACTATATGCTCTCCGGCTCACGGGGAGATTTTACCGGCGTAGGCGATATTCACTTCTTCTATTCTACCGACGAAGTGCTCTACGGTGCTTTGCCCGATTTTGAAAACGCTTGCAAACGGGCAAATGTCCCCTATACGGTGTCTGCCCGCCCGAAGATGGTGCATTGCTACTGTATGCTGCCGATCTTCAAGGAGGCAAAGGAGGGTTTTGCGAAAATCGTGGACATTTTGAAAAAATGAGATCGGAAACGGTCGTGTGTTGATTGAAACACGGAGGAAGAACCATGGAACGAAAAGAAGTCATTCGCGGTGCGTACCGAATGACGGGCGGAAACAGTTTTTATGACGGCATGATCACTTGCTCTACTCTGAGCGGGAAAGCGGTGTGCCGCTTGGTGTGGGCAATGAACAAGGCGGAAAACGACGCCTATCTGGAAAAGGCAATGTCCGGTATTCCGGAGCATTTCTCCGGCAAGCTGCTGGAAGTGCCGGTGGGAACAGGGATTCTGACCATGCCGGTTTATCAGACTATGCCGGAGGCGGACATTACCTGTCTCGATTATTCGCCTGATATGATGAGGCAGGCACGGGAAAAGGCTGACCGCCTGCACCTGAAAAATGTAACCTTCCGGCAGGGAGATGTGGGAGCACTCTCCTAACCCTATGGCATACAACGAGTTGTTCGCCCTTGCCTTCGTTGCGCCCTATGTGGCAAGCGAAAAGAAAATTCCACCAACGGCCGTGCAGGAAATGATGTGCCGCTCACTCTATCATATCAAGTGGTATTTTGCAAAGATCGACTTGAATACCGACAAGGGCAAGGCGGAGAACAAAAAGAGTGTTGTCAAATACGCCAAATGGTACACGCCCGAAAAGGAAGCGAAATACCCGACCTCCTTCAAGGTGGATTTTGTCGGGCAGCCGTATGAGGGTGCCTGTTACTACCGCATTACCCGCTGCCCGATTTGCATTTACGCGGAGAAACTCGGTGTTTCCGAACTCATGCCGTTGTTCTGCGAACTTGATGAAGTGATGATCACGCTTCAGCACGGCGTGCTGCACAGAAAACAGACGCTGGCGAATGGCGGAGAGTATTGCGACTACTTTATTACCGGAAACAGAGAATAAACGGAGAAGCTCGTATCGGTCAATAGCTGATACGAGCTTCTTTTTATATTTTTTAGATTGTGTTTCTTCAGACCTTCCACCCGGCGGCCTGCTGCCGCTCCACCACGAAGCGGCGGTAGAGCCCGTCAACAGCAACCAGCTCGTCATGGGTGCCCTGCTGAACGATCTCGCCGTGATCGACCACAAAAATTTGGTCGGCATGGCGCACGGTTTTCAGCCGGTGGGCGATCATGATGACCGTCTTATCATGGGTCAATTCCGCAACGGCCTCCATCAGCTCCTTTTCATTTTCGGGGTCGACATTGGCGGTGGCTTCGTCCAGAATGATGATGGGTGCGTCCTTCATGATGGCGCGCGCAATGGAAATTCGCTGACGTTCGCCGCCCGAAAGCGTAGCACCGCCCTCGCCGATGACGGTGTCAAAGCCGTCCGGCAATGCCATGATAAAGTCGTAGCAGCGGGCTTTTTTCGCGGCGGCCTGCACCTCCTCCATGGAGGCGTCGGGCTTGCCAAAGCGGATATTGTTGGCGATGGTGTCGGAGAACAGATAGACCCGCTGAAACACAAAGGAGAAATTGCGGATGAGGCTGTCGTAGCTGTACTCCCGCACATCCCGTCCGCCGAGGCGCACGCTGCCGCCCTGCACGTCCCAGAACCGCGCCATGAGATTGCACAGCGTGGTCTTGCCACTTCCGGACGGACCGACGATGGCCACGGTGGTTTTCTCCGGGATGGTCAGGGACACATCGTGCAGGATGGGCTTGCTGTCATAGGAGAAATCCACATGGGACAGGGTGATGTCCTCCCGTTCCGGCGAAAGCTCCTCCCCGTCAATGTCCATGGGTTCTACGCGCAGAATTGCGCTTGCCTTATCTACGCCGATGTCGATGGAGCGGAACAAAGCCGAAAAGCTTCCGGCGCTGTCCAGCTGCTCAAAGAGGATGAACGAGCAGATCAGCATCAAAAGGCAGTTTGTCAGCTCCATGGTGCCGCTGAAGTAAAAGACGATAGCGGCCGCGCAGACGGCAACGCCGGTGAGCTTGTTGACAACAAACTGCGCCAGCATATAAAGCACCGACGGGATCTCCATAGCAAAGGACGCCCTGCGGGCTTCCTCCACAGCGCCGTGTACCTGCGTGGCAGAGTCGTGGGTCAGGTCGAAATTCTTGACCTCGGCGATGCCCTGCACATATTCCAGCACCTTGGACACAAGGCGCTCATCGGCATTGAACTTCCGCTGGGAAAGGGTCTGCTCCGAGCGCTGCATGGTGGCGTTGACGGCAAAGAACAGCACCAGTCCCGTCAGTGTGATCAGCCCCATGCGCCAGTCAAAGAGGAACATCATCGCTGCGATGATGCCGGAGGTCAGAAAGCCGCGGGTCGTGACCATGACGACGCGGGTAGCCACATTCGCCATGTTTTCCATGGTGTTGGTGGTGACGGACGTGACCTCGCCGAGGCTGTTGTCATTGAACCAGCCCATAGGCAGGTAGCGCAGGTGCTCGGCGATCTCGATGCGTTTGTTGGCGCAGGCGCGGTAGCCCGCACGGGTCTGGAGCATGGTAGCCTTCATGTTGATGGCAATCGTAATGATCAATGAGATCACGATAATGCCGAGGCTCGTCCATAAAGTTGCCATAGTGACGTTCCTTTCCAGCAGCGCCTGAATGACGATGGCGGCTGCCGGAATACGCATGGCAGAGCAAATGGCGCTGACCACGCCCAGCCAGATAGATGTTATAAACAGCCTGCGGTTGTCCACCCCGCAGAAGGCAAAAAATTTTTTCAGTGTCTTGAGCATTACGCCACCTCCCCGTCGTCTTTGACGCTGATGTGGGCCTCCCACATGGTTTGATAAAGGGGGCAGGACGCAAGAAGCTCCGCCTGCGTGCCGGTCGCTTCGATCTTGCCTTGATTGACAACAATGATCTGATCGGCGTCCGCAATGGTGGACAGCCGGTGGGCAATGACCAGCAGCGTCTTGCCCCGCACCAGCCTTCCCAGTGCCGACTGGATGACCGCCTCGTTTTCCGGGTCTGTATAGGACGTTGCCTCGTCGAGAATGACGATCGGCGCGTCCTTCAGCATGGCACGGGCAATGGAGATGCGCTGCCGCTCACCGCCGGACAGGTGACCGCCGGATGCACCGCATACGGTCTGATAGCCGTTCTCCAGCCCCATTATGAACTCGTGGCAGCCGCATTTCTTCGCGGCGTCAATGACCTCCGCATCGGTCGCACCCTTTCTGCCCATGCGGATATTGTCCATGACAGAAAGGTCAAAGAGGTAGTTGTCCTGCGACACATAGGCGATGTGCTTCGTGCACTCCGCCAGCGGCAGCGTGCGAATGTCCACGCCGCCCAGGTCGATTTCTCCGTCCTTCACATCCCACAGGGAGGCGATGAGCCGGGCGATGGTGGATTTTCCACTGCCGGAAGGCCCGACCAATGCGTTGACCGTCCCCGGGGCAATGTGCAGATCGATTCCATGCAGTACCTCCTTGTCGTGATAGGCAAAGCGGACATCTTTCAGCTCGACGGCGTTGTCCGCAGGCAGCTTTTCCGCACGTTCCGGACGCTGCATATCCTCGCCGGACAGCACCTCCGCCACCTCACCCACGATGGTCGTCACCTGCGCGATGTCATCGGTGTAGGAAAAAGCGGTGATCAGCGGCTGCATAACGCCGAAGGACAGAACAATGACCGCGAGAAACGTCTCCGCCGACAGTGTGCCGTGCATATAGAGAAGGCAGCCCACCGGCAAGATGCCGAGAAGTGTCGAAGGGAGTATCGCCATTCCGGCCACCTGTCCGAACAAACTCCCGCGCATCCAGTCGATGAAGCAGTCCGCGCCCTCTTTTGCGGCGGAGACGAACTTTGCATAGCTGGTCCTGGACTGACCAAACGCCTTGATGACCTCAATGCCGCTGATGTATTCCACAGCCGTGTCGTTCAGTGTCTTTGTCGCGGTGACCGTGCGCTGAAACTTCTCGTTATAGCCGCTGAACATGGACATAAAGCAGAGAATGCCCAGCGGCAGGACGATGAACATGGAAAGGCCCATGCGCCAGTCCTCGATGAACAGCAGCACCAGTACCGCCAGCGCCCCCACGATGTTGGTGGTCATCTCCGGCAGCAGGTGGGCAAGGGTGGTTTCGATGGAATCGACCCGCTCGACGATGATGTTCTTATACGAGCCGGAGGAACGATCCAGCACAGTACCCAGCGGCAGCGTCGCTAGCTTGTCCAGCAGCCGGACGCGGGTATTGGCCAGCACATGGAACGTCGCATGGTGAGAGAGAGAGGTGGACACGCTGTGCAGCACATAGCGCAGCACCCAGCAGCCCGCCATCCATGCGCAGAGCGTCAGGCAGCGGGGAAGCTCCGCCGTGCCGTTTACCAGTGCGGTGATAAGCCGGATGATGATGAAATACGGAATAAGCGAGCAGGCAACGCCCAGCAGCGCCGTAAGGACGCTCAAAGCGTACTCGCCGTACCGCCCTTTTGCCAGCTCTGCCAGCCACGAGGCGGCGGAGCGCTTTTGCTTCGTGTTCTGATTCATGGGTAATTCCTCCAAGGCAGATCAGGCAGCCAGATGCTTCTTCACGATGCCCTTGCCGATAGCTGCTCCGATGAATGCGGCCACGATCACACCGGCCACCAGTGCCACGGATACCCAGGACTGCAGCATCTGGGATGCGGCAAGGATGGCGTCCTGACGGCCATCGGTGACCATCTGATCCGCCATAGCCTTGGCTGCGATGGCGTAGGGAATGATGGTGCTGCCGAATGCAGCCAGCACCTGATTGATGACATAACTGACGGTCAGCGCCTTCGCGTTGCCGTAGCCCATCTTCCACAGCAGCAGCTCGGCAATGGCACCGGAGAGAATAAAGAGGATGATGTACGGCAGGTATCCGCCCATAATGGCGCGGACAATGCTGTAAATGAGGATCGCACCGGGCTTTTTCACCTTCGTGCCGATGATGAAGTAGACGATGCCCTCCAGCAGGGCGAAAAACACCGGCATCAGAATGATGGTAATGGGCGTTGCGTACAGGACGGAGCTGGCGAAGAAAATGACCACATTGATCAGAGCCAGCAGGACAACGGTGATGATGTCCTTGATTTTCAGTTTATTGGGGTTTGCAGTACTCATGGTTAAAGACTCCTTTTTGAATGGAATATGGTTGAACGTCGCAGAGACGGCGATCACAGGATAAGGCCGGCGGCGATCGATGCCGCCAGCAGGACGCAGAACACAGCATCCCACGCAGAAAACCGAAGCGACAGATAGTTGCTTTTGCGGCGGGTTAAGTCGATGCCCCGTGTTTCGGCGGAGGCGGACAGCGTTTCGGCGATGCGGATAACGCGCAAAGCCATCGGCACGGTCAGTATTTCGATATAGGATGGCGGCGCACGCAACTTTTGCCATGGCGTCACAAACGCGCCCCGGGTGCGGATGGATTGCCGCAGCAACTTCATGTCTCCCGACAGAACGGGGAAGAAGCGGAAAATCACCGCCACGATCATGATCAGCCGCTCCGGTAGGCGCAGATTGCGCAGCGCTGCCAGGGTACGGCTGGCTTCATTCCGCCCAATCAGCGTCCGCATGGAAATGCCAACGGCAATGATCCGCGGGAACAGCACCAGCATAAAGGAAAACACCGTGCCCGGCAGCAGAGCGTTTGCCGCCCACAGCAGCCCAAAGCTCATCCCGCCTGCCAGCGCTGTTCCGAGCCAGCCGTCCGCTGCGGTCAGCAGGATCAGTGCCGTATATACGGCATAAACTAAGTGGTTGTTGGATGTGGAGATCACGACCAGCAGGGCCAGCCAGTAAAGCAGCTTCGTTGCCGGGTGGAATCGTTCTTTATGCTGTTTTTTCGCAGGAGCATTGGAAAGATGGAAGCGCTCCATATATTGCCGTACCGCTTGCAAATCTCGTTCCGAATGAACGGGAAATTCTATTTCTGCATGCCCATCCGACAGCCCAATGCAGCGGTCACACGCACCTGCAATTAGCTCAGGGTCGTGGGTGATGATGAGAACAGTCTTTTCTTTCCGCATCTCCCGGATCAGCGCTGCGCACCGCTCCAGACTTTCCGCGTCCTGTCCTGCTGTCGGCTCGTCCAGTATGACGATCGGCTTGTCGGATAGATACGCCATCATCAGCGTCAGACGCTGCATCTGCCCGCCGGAGAGGGAAAAGGGATGCCGGTTGCGGCAGTCCCACATATCCATACTTTTCAGCAGCGCTTCCGTTTTTGCTTCAAACTCCGGTGTCACCGCATGGCCGTATTGCAGTTCGTGCAGGACGGAGCCTGTGAAGAACTGGAACTCCGCCTCCTGAAGGATGAACAGCACTTGCTTTTGCAGCTGCTTTGGATTTTGCGACTTTCCGAAAAGCATTATTCTGCCGCCGGAGGGGCGGTAAAGCCCTGCAATCAGCTTGCCGATGGTCGTTTTGCCGCAGCCGTTTGCGCCCACAAGGCCGACGATCTCATGCTCACGGACGGAAAAGCTGACACCAGAGAGGGTATCTCCGGCCTTCCTGCCGTATGTATAGCAGACATCTGAGACGGCAAGCGCCGTCGGCGCGGTTTTCGGCAGCGGCTCTTTCTCCGGCACGGTGATCTCCGCAAGGTCGAGCGTGCGCAGAGAAAGTGTTTGTCTCCGCTCCACTGAGAACGCCTTTGCCTCTGCGGCAGTATATTTTCCTTTGATCTCGCCGTCTGCCATGACCCAAAATTCGTCGGCAATGTCGGCAAGATAGTAGAGTCGGTGCTCGCTGAGCAGCAGCGTTTTGCCCTGCTTTTTCAGGGCAAGCAGAATCTCTTTTAACTGCTGCGTGGCTGCAAAGTCCAGATTGGCCGTGGGCTCATCCAGCAGAAAAATATCTGTGTCCATTGCCCACGCGGACAAGATGGAGATGAGCTGTCGCTCGCCGCTGGACAACTCGTAGACATTGCGATCCTTCAGCCGCTCCAGATGAAAGATCCGGAAGGCCTCCTCCACCCGCCGTCGGATTTTATCTTGCGGCAGACCGTGATTTTCAAGACCGAAGGCCACTTCATTGGAGCTGTTTACGGTAAAAAACTGACTCCGCGGATCCTGAAATACCGAGGCGGCCAGTTCGCCGATTTCGCCGATACTCATCCCGGCGGTGTCCTGCCCGTTCAGGCGGCAAAAGCCTTTTAGCTCTCCCTCATAAAACTGCGGTATCAGTCCGTTGATGCACCGCAGCAGCGTGGATTTTCCGCATCCGCTGCCTCCGCAGAGCACCACGCAGCGTCCCGCTGGGATGCCGCCGCCGACCTGTCGGAGGATGGGCAGCTTTGCCTCCGCATATTGGAATTCAAATTCAAAATCTATCATCGCAAACTCTTTTCTTATTAGTTAGCCATCTCTAATCAACAGTCGTAAGAAACGGACGGATGGACCGTCCGAATCAACTTTTCGGATTTATTGCAAGGTATCGCATAGCTGCCGCCAGCCATCGTTGGTGAAATCAAGGACTGCCTGTAAGCAGGTAAGCATTCTGCCTTCCTCCATATGCTGATCCAGCAGTTGGCGGAAGTACCAGAACTGTGAGCCCATCAAAAGACGGATCGCATCGGCATTTGGCGCTTTTCCATAGATGTGTGAAAAGAATTCCACCGTTTGTTCCGCTTTACGGTTCATCAGTTCGTGCAGCACGGTTTCCATGGAGCTGCCATCGCTGCGGCAGAAAAATAAAGTGCAGTCATTGCAGTGCTCGGTCAGCAGTTGAAAATATACCTGTTCTTCGGCGTTTATGGCGCGGAGGATATCATCCGGCTGCGCGCTGCACTTTGCTTTTTCGTATTCTTCCGCGATGGGAGCAAAGAGAACCTGCATCGTCTCAAAAAAAATCCTGAAGCAGACTGGCAAACAACGCGTCTTTGTTTTTGTACCTTGTGTAGATCGCTCCTGTGGTGACACCGGCTTTTTCGGCGATCTTGTGCAGAGAGGCTTTCTGAAAGCCGTAAGCAAGAAATTCCGAATAAGCAGCCTGAATGATCCCATCATCCAGGGAATGATCCCTATTGGCCATGTTTTCCCCCTCTGCCCCTAAATAATAATGCCATTATCGATAACAGCATTATTGTAGCACTCTTTTTGCTGCTTGTCAATGCGAATTGCACACTGCTTTGCAAAAACACTCCTTGACAAATCTCGTCTCAAAAGCTGATGCTGGAGGACTATGCCAGACGCAATGGATTCCCCCGTCCGACCCATTTCACCGATGACGGCATATCCGGCACCCGTTTTGATCGTCCCGGCTTCAAGGCCATGATGGCGGAGGTCGAGGCCGGGAATGTGGAGGCGATCATCGTCAAGGACATGAGCCGCTTGGGGCGTGATTACCTCAAGGTAGGGCAGGTGATGGAAACCCTGCGGCAGAAAAATGTGCGCCTGATTGCGCTCAACGACGGCGTGGACAGTTTTCGCGATGACGATGATTTCACGCCGTTCCGAAATATCATGAACGAGTGGTATGCCCGTGATATCAGCAAGAAGATTCGCTCCACCTTTCAGGCTAAGGGAAAGGCAGGCAGGCACCTGACGGGAACCGTCATCTATGGCTATCTCTGGGATGAAAGCCGCAGACACTGGCTGGTGGATGAGGAAGCTGCCGCGGTGGTACGGCGGATCTTTGCCATGAGTATGGACGGTTACGGTCCTTACCAAATCGCCAGACGGCTCTCGGCTGAAAAAGTCGAGATTCCTTCCATCCATCTGGCGCGGCATGGCGAGGGCGTAAACAAAAACAAGGCCGTCAATGACCCCTATGCCTGGGGTTCGTCGGTCATCGTGAGTATTCTCAAAAAGCGGGAGTACCTCGGCCATACCATCAACTTCAAGACACGAAAGCACTTCAAGGACAAGAAAAGCCACTATGTCCATGAAAGTGAATGGAGCATCTTTGAAAACACACACGAGGCCGTGATCGACGAGGAGACCTTTGAAAACGTGCAGCGCATCCGAGCAAACGTCCGCCGATACCCCAACGGTTGGGGTGAAGCGGCTCCGCTGACGGGACTGCTGTATTGCGCCGACTGCGGGGCCAAGATGCATGTTCACCGTATCAACAATGGTAAGCTCATTCCTCAGTACACCTGTTCCAACTACACGAAGGTTCCCTGTGGGACGCGCTGCCCGACGCAGCACCGCATCAATGAAAGTGTAGTGCTCGCGCTTGTGGCCAATACGCTGCGAGCGATCGCAGCATATTCGCAGAATGACCGCAAGGCGTTTATCCAGACGGTTGAGGACCTGAATGCCGCTCACTGCTCCACCGACGGCACACAGAAAAAGAAACGCTTGGCTGAAGCGAAAAGACGCGCTGATGAGCTGGAGCGGCTCTTATGCAAGATTTATGAAGACAAGCTCCTTGGCCGACTGGCAGAAAGCCGCTATGCCGTGCTGGATGAGCGGTACGCCAACGAGCAGGAACAGCTGATCCGGGAAATCGAAACGCTGGAAGCGACGATTGCGGCGTATGAGAACCGTCAGCAGTCATCAGAACGGTTCATTGCCCTGCTTGATAAATATGAACGTTTTGACCCCCTGACCACAACCATGCTCAACGAGTTTGTGGAAAAAATCCTCGTCCACGAACGCGCTCGCAAGGGCAGCGTGGAAACCATGCAGGAGGTTGAGATCTACTTCAAATTTATCGGTAAAAATGTGCCGCCTCACTTTGGTGAAATGAAACTCACTCCGGAAGAAGCGGAAGCCTTGCGTAAGCGGGAGGAGCGCAAGGACAAGCTTCATCAGGCGTACTTGCGGCGCAAGGCCAGCGGAGCGCAAAAGAAATACGAAGATAAGGTCAGAGCAAAGAAAAAAGCTGAAAGGGAGGCAAAGAGTGCAGCCCTCCGAGCCGATGCTATCGCAAGGGGCATATTCTTTCCCGTCAGTCAGTTGCCCACGTCGGCGCCCCGGAGAGCGACGGTCCAAAACCGCTCTGCAATTTGAGAAAACATCATCAGGAGGAATGAAACGTGAACAGGTTCACCTATCCCCGCGTTGGCACCTATTGGATTCCCGAGCTGAAGCTGACGGAACAGTCGCTGCGGCCTATCGGCAAGTGCGGACGTATGCGGCGGCGGTATTTGAAGGAGTGCCGACCCATGCTGTACAGCCACCTCATCCTGACAGAGAGGCTCCATCCGCACGTGGTTGAAACTGACGAGGCGGCAAATCGGCGTATGGAGTTGCTGATGCCAAAGCTGGCCAGGGATACAGGTGTGACCGAGCGGCTGAAAGCCAGCGATCCCATGGCATGGGTGAGAAGGATGAACGCATTGAAGACTCAGGTGGAAGAAATCATCCTGCATGAGTTGATCATGGAGTGAAGTGCGAATTCCTATAGACGCTGTCCCGAATCCGGCGCGGTGAGCATCAGGCTGGATTCGGGACAGCTGACTGATAACTGATACCCGGCTGGACACCATATGATCAAACTATACCTGACAACATTCAAGTTGGCATTCACATCATGATTTGTACATTTCGCGCCAAAGCTGCCATCGCTATTTCAAGCCGGGCGCTGACAATCGCTCTTGTTTATGATATAGTTTCATTGACTTTTTTAAAAGATCGGCCGCGCAGGAGCAACTTCCCAACTGACATACGGGAGGCAAAGCAATGTACATCGATGATGAACGCGAAGCTTTTTTTGTTGATGCACATAGAAAATACCATTCCAAAATGGAAAACGTATGTCGTGCTTATGTGCAATACAACGAGGAATATCGGAGCCTGATTGATGAAAGTATACAGGAAACCTATTTGACAGCCGTAAAAAACTATAAGGAATTGAAAGCACATCCGGCATTGGAGGGTTGGTTTATAGAAACCTGCTTTCACCGTTTTTCGACGGCGCTAGCCAAATATCGCCGCAGACAGGCATATCATCAGGTATCCATGAACGATGACAAAGCAGCCCCGCAAGTAGCGGAGACGATTGATAATATAGACACATGGTGGCAAAACGAGAACAACGCAAACCAGCTTCAAAGGATATTGGATGTGCTGTCCGAACGCGAAGCACAAGTCTACCATGAGTATTTTGAAGACGAGAAAAGCATGGCAGAGGTAGCCGAAACACAAAACACCACAGTGAGCGCCATTAAATCCATTCTTGCGCGCATCCGAAAAAAGGCGCGTGCGATGCAAAATATCGACTATTTGTTTTTCTTTTTCATCATCGCAACTTTTTCAGTTCTCACGCGCTTAATGTAGTGAAGGAGGTTGATCATGGATAGCTCGAAGCGTGAAGCGCAAAATCAGTTGGAAGCTATCAAACAGTCGATTCTTGATGGCCGGCTTACGCATGGGCAGATCTGTGATGCATTAGCCGAAGAAATCAAGAAAGAACTTCAAAAAAGCGCGGAGGAGGTTGATATCGAATATGTGCTTGCATGCCAGCGATTGATTGCAAGTCTTCATTCAAAGGAAGCTGCTCAAGCAGAGAGCCATGCCGAGCACAATTTTGAAGTGGCACATGCCAAACTGCGGCAGGAAAAGCACTCTGTTCAAAAAGGCAGAAAGCGTGCCATCAGGTATGGTTTTGCGGTTGCCTTCCTGTTAGTGGTATTGGCAGGGGCAGATATTCTGCTCACCAAACGGCAGATCAATGTCAGCCACTCACCCGATCATGGGCAGATCGTTTATGATGGTACGATGACAATGCCAGGAATCTCAGAGGTGGCAGGAGCAGACGCTCAAACGGATACGGTTCAAGAATTAACAACAAAGAATTGGGACGAGGTCGTTGCCTTTTTAGGCTATGTGCCTGAGATGCCCACATGGATCCCGGACGGATGGGTGTTGGATGAATACTATTGCGCTATATTCAAAAGCTTTTCGATATTCGACGTCACCTATTGTCATCAGGATTCACATGAAGATCTTGTATATTCTATTGAGCGTTATTATGGTAGCGAACCACTACATGGCGTTTTTGAGCAAGATGGAATTGGATATGAAGTAGTCACAGCAACGGGTCAACAGCTTTATATCACAAGCAACATAGGCAGCAGTGTCATCCTTTGGCATGACGGTTCCAATGTCAATAGCGTGATCGGTCCTGTTGCCGCAGATGAATTGATTCATATGATCGAATCGATGAAAGAAGGGAAGGGCTCACCATGAAAAAGAACAGAATACGCAGCGGAATGAGTATCATGTTGATGCTGATGCTATTTGCAAATTATGCGCTTGCAGCTATGGTAACGCCATATGCTGACACCGTCTTCTCTTCTGCGAGGGTTTCGTTAAGCACTCAAATGGACGCTTCTTTTACTGCCCAAACAAAATCAAAGCAAGCGGAAATTAAAGTGACGAGTTGTATTCTTCAAATCAAAACGGGAAGCGTATGGGTCGATAGCATGACCTTAACAGCGCCATCCAAAGTTGCGACAAATACAAGCCGCTATTCTGCAGCGAAGGATTATTCCAGCAGCTGCTCTTCGGGAAATACGTACCGTATTAAGGCGGTTTTTGATGCGGATGGGCATACCAAAACGGCGTACTCCAACTCGATCAGCTATTGATTTATGGAAAGCAAAAGCTATTCCGTTCAGCGCAGCGTTGAGTCTATCTTCGCTGCGTTTTCTTTTGCCTGATTTGCTTAAGAAAGTTTGCTTATCACCGCAACTTTTTTGATTCTCGTGCGCTTAATATAGTGAAAAGGATAGAAGAAAGGGGGTTGATTCCATTGGACATATAGAAGAATGCTTTACAACGAAAAAGTCCTTGGAAAGCGTGTGGGCACACGAACTGCTTTCGCAGTCAACTTCACAAGGACGGAATCAGTATATCAAATGACAAAAGTGATTGCAATTCGCAGAAAGGAAAATGACATGAAAAAGGCTCGAATTTTCGCATTTGTTATGCTCGTTGTTCTCGCCGTATCGTTCAGCGCGTGCGCTCTTGCCGGCACGCAGGCTTATAACTTTAACCTGCGGGCCGTAAGCTCTGGTTTAACGGGGTTCAGAGGTTCTAAGAACGACGATGAAGCTAGATTTTACGTAACTCAAACGTCCGCCACGCCCGAATCTGCGTATCCAAATGCCACGTGGGAAAAAACGCTTTATCGAGCAACGTGGCTAGATAGCGGTGCCGTTGCCTCCAACACATTGACACTTACGTCGAATACCAGCAGCAGTGCGAGCTACACCGATACCGTAGACACAGGCGATTCGTTTAAGCTCAACCTCCGTCTACGCACTCCTACCGCTTACGAAAACGTCTATTTCACCATTAAGGGCCGCTGGACTCCGTAACGAAGTTAGTATCCGCACAAAACTGAACCTCGGGGTGGGGGTGACGAGGAGCCACCCCCTCACATTTGATTGATGGGGAGGAAAGCAAGATGACGCGCATTGCGAAAGGGTTAATCGGATTTGTTAGTGCGCTTTTCCTTTTCCAGGCTTCTGCCGCCTTGGCTGGAGAGACGTATCAGAAAACCATGGGAAACGTAACCTTTGACGCGGAATTGGACACGCATTCACTTGTAACGGACTTTGCCTATTCAAATGTGATCTGTAAAGCGGGAAAGCCGAACGTTGATGATTGGCTTGCACTTGTCAAGACACGTGACCCCGCCATCGCGGCTTCTACAGAAGAACGGGTTGCAAGATCAGGAGAAACCTATTCGTTTGTTACCCTAACAGGTGAATCAGGAAGCGGCTTTTATAATGAAAACACCGGCACGTTCAAGTACGCGACGCTGCTTGGAGAACAGGTCAATACCATGATCGCTTATTACGCGGATTCAGGTGCCGATGAAATCTTTCATGGTTCGGATTTGTCGTTTTTATCCATCCCAGACGTCATCCATTTTGTGAACCAACAAACGCCCACGTTGATGGAAGAACTGACCTTTGACGCGTATTTCAACGATTATGAGGTATTCCCGCTGTCCGTTGATATCCTCAACCAAATCAACCAATTTGCAGGCCCGGCCATGGATGAAATGGCGGAATTGGGAAAGGAACTGCCGCGCAAGGAAAAATGGACGCAAGCTGACGAATGCTACTACCTTCTTTTGCGAGAAGAAGTGCAGGGCGTACCATTTTTTCCAAACGAATTTTGGCCTGTCAACGGGGTGGGCAACAGCGTGAGTCCCCCTTGGGCGGAGGCCATCGTATCCGCAAATGGATTTGAATACATTGAAATAAGCGGAATCTGGGAACCAATTTCGATCGTTGAGCGTGGTTTCGCCATGTCTCTTGACCAAGCCTGTGACAACTATGCGACATTTCATGGCAGTTTGCTTGGCGAAGAATCCTTTACGGTGAATCGAATTGTCTTTGCCTACGTGCCGATGCTGATGGACAATGAGCATTTTTTCGAGAAGATCGAGTACCGCCCCGCATTTATCTTTCATCGCAGCGACAGGGGTATGGCGGAAGCCTTCGATGCAATTTCGGGGGAGCTGTTATCATGGATGGAGTAGCAAAACCCAAAGGGCTTTTCTGCAGGATGCTTCGAAATGAGCTGTATCGGGGTTTGTGCGGCATGGGGTTTTGGATCGCCGTCGCATGCTTTGTCGCTTTCGAGGTTTTGAGCGACCAGGCACTTTTCACGGGCGTCTATTCTAACCTTTCCATATACGAAACGGCAGCTTACTTATCGGCATCCGAGTTTCAAACGCTGCTTCCATGCGTGTGCGCCGTATCCTATGCACTGTCTGTCGTACAGGATATGGAAACGAATTACTTGCGCTTTCTGATGCTTCGTGTCGGAGAAACGCGCTATCTCTTTGCAAAAGTCATAGCCGCGTTGACTTCGGCGTTTGGCGTGGCATTCGTCGGACTTACGTTCACCTATCTACTGTTGGCCACGCAATACAACCTTACGCCTCAAATCAGTGAATGGAACGCAGGCGGCACGCTGGTGCTTGAGGGCCATATTGTTGGATACTGGCTGTTGCAGTTTGCAGTACGCAGCTTATCCTTAGGCTGCTGGGTATTGCTGACGCTAGCGGTAGCCGCATGGACAAGGAACCGATATATTGCCGTTCTTAGTCCGCTGCTGTTTGGCTATATGCTGGACATTCTTGTATCGCTCTGCGCCCAAATTCCCGTTGTTGGAACAGGCTTGTATCAATGGTATTGTGCATACCCCTACAAATATATCGCGTCGGGCGACGCTCCGTTCTTCCGCGCTTGGGATTATCTAAAGGCGTTTATGTTGGCCTATGCTCCATACTTCGTGATTTTTATTCTCGCGGATATCCTCGTTTTGAGAAAGAGGGTGAAGGAACATGTTTAGTCTCCCATTCCGAATCGCTGAATACATCGGGCGAAAAAAAAGAAACGGTATGACGCTTTTCGCTTATGCTTTTTATACGTTATTCTATCTCAGCCGATACATGCCGATACGGCAGATTTGCGAGGATTACCGTGTCACCGTATCTGCTATGGGCTTGATAGCATATGTTCTGAATGATAGATGGACGCAGTTTATTTTTATGCTCTGTTGGTTCTATCTCATTGGCGACGGGCCTTTTTTTGATTGTACTATTCAATATGTGCTACTGCGAAGCGGCCGTATCAAGTGGGCAACGGGCGTCTTTCTGTTCGTTCTACTGAGCGCCGCGTACTTTTTATTGTGGGCAGCTGTGCTTTGCGTCGTTTGCGCGTTTCCGTATGTGAACTTCCAAACGGAATGGGATAGCGTGATTCGCTCGTTAGCCGCAATCCGAACATTGGGGCAGAACTATCATGCTTACTTTATTTTTACGCCCTACATTCATATGAATTACAGCGTTTTGCAGGCTTTTGGCTGGAGCCTGTCGCTGCACTTTCTGCTTTTGGTTGCTTTCGGGATGTTTGTAAGTCTGTTCAATTCTCTTTCCAAGCAACAGGTGGGCATACTGATTGCCGGGATGTTTCTCATCATGGATATGTCTGCATATCAATGGTTTGCGTCCGATTATTATTATTTCTATTCCCCGCTTTCATTAGTGACGCTCAACGTGCTGGATCTACACGGCACCACATATAGACCAACGCCGGATTATTCGCTTTGTTTTTTTGGCATTGCCATTCTGCTTATCACTACGTTGTTCCTTTTGATCATGCACAGGCGTTCGATTGTGGCGATTAAGCATTCTGCCGTATAGGAGGAAAAAAGGATGACAACGATTGAGTGTAAAGAGGTTTGTATGTCTTTTGGAGATCAGATTGTGCTCGATCACATTAGCATGAGATTTGAAAACGGACATATATACGGCATCACAGGGCGCAACGGTTCCGGCAAAACGGTTTTGCTCAAACTGATTTGCGGCTTAATGACACCCACGTCCGGTATGATTTTAATGAACGGAAAGCCTGTTGGAGCATCGGGCACTATGCATGCGGAGATTGGCGCTTTGATTGAAAGGCCCGGGTTTCTTGGTCAATACTCCGGGTATAAGAATTTGTATCTGCTTGCAAAGCTGCGGAATAAAATCGGCAAAATGGAAATTGTACAAACAATGCAAACAGTTGGGCTGGATCCGACGCTCAAAAAGAGGGTGGCATCCTATTCCTTGGGTATGAAGCAGAGACTGGGCATCGCACAGGCTGTGATGGAGAATCCTGATATTCTCATTTTGGATGAACCTCTAAACGCTATTGACAGCGATGGCGTCAACCGTATTCGCAAGCTCATATTAGCTCAAAAGCAAGCGGGAAAACTGATCATTGTCTGCTCGCACATTCAATCAGATATTGACCACCTGGCTGATCAAGTTGTACATCTGCAAGAAGGAAAGCTACATGAGGTACATGCCTCATGCCCCGTCGTTCCCCATTCGGCAGGAGGTATGGCGTCATGAAGAAAATCGTTTTGTGCCTGACAGCGCTGCTTTTGCTGCTTCTGCCTGCTACAAATGGCTGGGCAGAGAGTGAGTCGCCTTATCAAACAATTCCTTTCCCCGGAAAAAGAGCAAAGCCTGAAAACTTTTTTATCGCGGAAAATGGTGCGCTCATGTTCAAAACCGAGGATGCTGCTTACGCCTACCAGGACGGGCAATGGGTCAAAAGCGATATGCAGCCAGCATCTGATGCTTTTGAAATAACCAGGGAAGGCGACGCTTTCACCGTTCTTCAAGACGGGGAGCCCATCTATACCGATCGAGAAATGCAGACGCTGTGCATCATGGATGATGCGGCCGCCTATGGAACGAAGGATAACAAGGTCTATCAAATTGATATCAGCACAGGCAAACATACTGCCATATGCTATGTCGAAGGCTGGGAAAGCTCTGATTGGGCGCAGCAGCTTCTCTGCTCCGGACGAACGCTTTATGTCATCCAAACGCTGATTCCCGTCATCCAGACCATCAATCTGGATCTAGTGGCGCAGCAAGACACGGCATCGCTGAGAATTGCCCTCGCCAGCGATATGGATATTGGCAATGTGGTATTAGCGTCAGCGGAAGAACGTTTTATGGAAAAGCATATAAACACCATCATTGATATGGTGAAGGTAACACAGGACCAGCTCCGGCTGGACTTGATGAGCGACCCGTCCAGCTATGATTTGATCGTCTGCGATCCCGCCCTGTGGAATGATCTGGCGCAGGCCGGCATTTTTGCGGATTTGGAATCGTTTCCTCAGCTGAGAGACGCATGGCATCTATGGATAGACATGAGCTCTCTTTGCCGTTATGAGGGCAGGCTGATGGGTGTCCCTCTGTGGCTGAATTGCGATCTTTTGTGGGTTAATGACAGCTTGACCGGTCTTCTCGAGTCTGTCCAATGGCCGGAGCCGGATTGGACATGGGATGACTTTTTACAGCTGGCCCGCCAATGCTGTCAGGACTTGAACGATGACGGAAGGCCTGATCTGTATATCGCGTATCAGCGAATGTTCGATACTCCTTACGCGCACGGGCTACAGGCTTTTTCGCTGCCAGTCCACCAGGCAGCCATTCTGTATCAGAACGGGCAGGTGGCGAAACCAATCTGTACCTGGGCGGGGCCGATAAGAACAGTGCAGAATACAAGCTGTTTACCCAGAATCATCCAGAGCTCACCGTTGATACGGAAACCAACATCTATCTCTCTACGGACGAAATCATCAGCGCTTTTCTTACAGGCGAATTTCCTTTCGATACTTTCGTCATGACCAGCAGCAGCTTTGATCTCAAGCGAATGTTTTCCAAGGAATACTGCCGCCTCTCTCCAGCAGCGCTGTGCTGACTGAAAAACTGAGCGAGATGTATGAACCCATTCAACGGTTGCTCACCCATGACGGCAATATCTATGGCGCGCCCTTCCATTGCTATGTGGGCTACTATACCTATTGTCCGGATGCGTGGGCCGAGGCTGGCCTTACTACTGAGGACGTTCCCACCTCTTTTGTGGAATATCTGGATTTTCTGGAGGCGTGGGCAGAGCGTATCCGGGATAACCCGGAAGACGATATCAGCGTTTCCAACACCTTTGACAGTGAACAGTACGGTGAACATAGCTACATAAGCTACTTGGTAGACCGTCTGATCACCAACCATATCATGCAGTGCAATTACGCAGGGGAACCCCTCCGCTTTGATACGCCCCTGTTTCGGGAGCTGCTGGAACGCTGTCAAAGCATCGGTACGGACTTGTATCTGTATGAGCCGGAACAAAAGGCTGACCTGGCGCTCTTTGAGGACCTGTATGGGATGCGTGAGCTAAAACACCTGGTTCCCCTTCGCCTCACGAGTGATCAGCCTGTTCTTATCAAGGCGACGCTGTATACAGCCTTTCTGAACGTGCGCAGCCAACACCAGGCTCTTGCCACGGAATATCTGGAGGACTGTGTGACCTGCATCGCTCCGGAGTTTGGCGCATACCTGTACCGCGATGCCGAGCCTGTGGAAGATCCTGAATTTGTCCGTTCTATGGAGGCGGTTCAAAAGGAGATCCAGACGCTTGAGCAACGACTGGCCGCTTCAGAGAACATGGAGCCGTTGGAACGAAATTCCCTAAGCAGCCAGTTGGAGCAGAAGAAAAAGGATTTTGAGGCTATGGCCGTTTCTGAGCAGCGCTACCTTATCTCCGAAAACGACCTAAACCTGTATCGCACCTATGGTGAAAACCTCTATTTCCAACCTCCCAGCATCTTTGACCCCTCCACCGAGGAAGGGCAGAACGTGAAGCAATTGCGGGACAGGTTCTGCACAGGCAGTTTGACCATGGAACAGTTCATAGGTCAATTGGATCAACTGGCGTGGATTCTTGAAATGGAAGATCGGCATTTTTAACGCAAAAGGAGAGGTATGCATGAACGATTTCTGCCGGAGGGCATTGCGATTAGCAGTGTGTATCCTGCTCTGTATACCTATAACCGTTTCTTCGGCCACACAAATCTCCACACACGATCGTAGCCAGATTGCCCGATATCTGAAACCATAGGATGTATTCTCTGCAAGGGAATTATGTTCAGCCTTGAGCTCTTGAGGTCTCCAATTTAAAATAAGCAAAGACTTTTGTGGCCTTTAAGAAAACATTTTTGTGAGCGAAGTGGCGTGGTTTAGCATGACCTTAACAGCACCATCCAAAGTCGCAACGAATGCAAATCGCTATACTGCATCGAAGAATTATTCCAGCAGTTGTTCCTCAGGAAACACCTATCGTATCAAGGCAGTTTTTGACGCGGATGGTTATACCAAAACGGCGTACTCCAACTCGATCAGCTATTGATTTATGGAAAGCAAAGGCTATTCCGTTCAGCGCAGCGTTGAGTCTATCTTCGCTGCGTTTTTTTGTCCGATCAACTAAAAAAGTTTGATTATCACCGCAACTTTTTTGAATCCCGCGCGCTTAATATAGTGAAAGGGAATAGACGAAAGGGGGTATTCCATTGGGCATAGCTTTGTTTTGGCTTCGGCTAGAAGCAAAGAAAGCCCTTGTAAAACAATGCCCGACAGCAACCATCGCATAGGCGATGAACGTTCTACAAGGACAACGTCACTATAGCGCAATCCGCGTTCATTTGCAATCGCCAAATCCGACACAACTGAAAGGAGAATTGTTATGAAGAAAACGCTGGCGTTTGTTATGATTTGTATGCTTGTTTTCGCCGCCTGTTCCGTTGCATCTGCATCTTGGGTGTCATATAGCGGAAAGTCGTTGCCTAAGATCTCTTCCGCCATTACGCCGAATGTAACGCTGGGTACGACCAATTCGAAGAGCAGCAGCACGCAATCAGGCCGGCACAAGCTTGAGACTTGCAAAGATTCGAGCGGCAACACCGTTACCAATACTCAGTGTGTGCGTATGTGGCGCGCAGATGGCACGTCCGTCACTGGGGAACTATGGCACAAAGCAGGAAAAACATATAGCATGGGTGTTGGTAGCACAACAATGATAAAAGGCAAGACCTATACTGTCAAGGCCAGAGGCAATACAGATAATGCCGGACAAGTAACTGTATCCGGTAAGATTGATGCCGATGGCGGAGATCCTATCTAAACCCGTTTTGGTTCGGTGCGGCTAAAAACCGCACCGAACCCTCGTTCTACGGCTTAGTGTCTCTTTGCGCAAAATACTTTTTGTTTAAACTGCACTACTTCGGAGGTGCGTTGATGAAACGGTTCCATTTCATTCGCTTCTTGTGTTGCACGTTTTGCTGCGCCCTATCCATCTTGCAGTGCTTTTCTTCACAAGCTGAACAGAGCCAATCCTATTCCACATTACGAACGGAATGTCCCGATGCTTTTCAATACAGCACGACCGTTGGAAATGCTGTGATCAATGTGGATGCGCCGATTCTCCTGCCCGACACACATTCCATACCGCTCTTACGCCTGCGGTGGATCATGTATGATGAAGCATACAATAACAGAAGGATTATTTCGGCTGGGAATACATCAGACCTCGCCATGCATAACAACATTTATTACTCGCGCTTTATCATTGCCAGCGATCAAGCTTCCGGCTCTGATATTTTGCCCGATGAAGCAGCCAACGCGCTGGAACAGCTACGTAAGGCCAATGGCATATCGGAGGATATTCGCATTTGGGCGCAATATGCCACCAGTGGGATGTATGCCATCCCCAACGGCTCTGCCACCGATGAAGCCGCATTTATGCGACAAAACAAGCCTGTAAAAGGCTACGAGAAAGGCATGTACATCGTAAGGGCGCGACAGTATCTTTTTGGCATCCCAATTTTCTTTACTTCCTATTTTCAATATAGCAATGAAAACGAACCAGAGGATCCCTGTCCGACCATTTCTCTGTCCTATTTAGATAAAGACAACTATCACTTGGAGTACAGCGTTGTTTCTGTGGAGAGCATCATCACAGAGAACGTAGCGTTAGCACCCTTTACGAAGATTTGTGATCAAATCAAACTCTTTATGGATCTGGGTCTTATCCATAGAATTGACAAAATCGAGCTGGGCTACATGTTGTATTATGAAAACGATGTACACGCGTCCACGCCGAGAGCGGAATACATCATGCTGGCCATTCCCACATGGACCATCTACGGCTATTTTAATTATGCTGCATTTTCGGGTGAAACAGAAACATTTAGAGAAGACAACAATGCGGATCAACGGATAATCAATGAAAAGGTGCGCGCGGTTTGGGGAAATGATTGTATGCGGATCGACGCCTTAACAGGTGACTTTGTCGATATGTCGGCAAACCCTGCGCCAAGAGTGTACCGTTTGACTGGAGATGAATGATTTGCATCAATATACACGCATTCCCTTGGGACGTGCCTTTGCTTTGAGCCTGCTTATCACCCTTTGCGGTCTGGTCGTCATTGAGATACCTGAAATGCTTCTGTTACCGCAGATATACGCCGACCGTAGCTACTATCCTTCCGCACTTCAATTCGTACTGGATCCCATTTATTTCGGAGGCTTCATCCTTGTTATTCCGCTTGCAGCAGCTCTGCCATATACGAATAGCTTTGTGATGCGCCTGAAAACCGGCAACTGGTATTATGCCATGATCCGTTGCGGGAAAAAACGTTATCTTCAAAAGGAGTGCTTAAGCGCCTTCATACGGGGTGGAGGTGGCGTTGCGCTGGGCTTTGTGACTTACACAATCCTATGCAACATGCTCTTTCTGCCATCCAATCCGCAGAAATATACCTCTCATATCCTTCCATTCGATGATACCATCTACGAGCAAATGTATCAATCAGCTGGCGGCATACCCATGTACTTGTATCTAACAACCGTTCTCTTCCTGTGTGCAGGCTGTTGGTCGCTCGTCGCGCTGGCAACGGCGGTCTGGATGCCCGATCCGCTCATCGCCGTCACAGCGCCTTTGATTCTATACTACCTTTGGCTTTGGGGTGGTGTGCGCCAAACATGGCTGGTTACTGCTATATCGCCAACAGCATTGTTCAACGACCAGCTAACGCTTCCTAAAATGCTGGGTGCGATGGTGCAATATCTAACGCTGGGCGTTGCTTCAGACGCGCTGTTTCGCATAGGTGCAAAAAGGAGGATGACCCATGCGCAATAGCATCAAACATGTCTTACTCGCTGCATACACAAACAGTGTGACGTGGATACGCTCACCACGCGTATGGTTTGTGCTGCTGATTCAATGCATTATGTGCTATGGCGGCCTTTATGAGCTTGGCAATTCGTTGCATCAATTTGGATGGAAGATTACACCCGTTGAATGCTTTCTCTTTATTGCCTCTCGGCAAAGGTTGCTAACAGGTACGCTTTTCTTGGTCTTCATTAGTGAAATACCGCCCCAATGCGGATTCCACCATTTTCAATGGATCCGAACAACCCGAAGCTGCTGGGTATATGGCTGCGCGCTATATTGCTACTTGATGGTGCTTGTCATGCTACTTTCACTAACAGTCGTGAGCTGCCTTTCCTTTGCCGGACATCTACAATGGAGTACGCAATGGAGCGACTCACTTCGCGTGGCGAAGGGGATTCCCGAAAGCATGTCCATCATTCCGGCGGTAATTCGTTCCCGCTTCTCGCCCGTCGGCGCGTATTTTGCATTTGTATTGCTAACAGGAAGCTACTGGTTGCTTATGGCGCTGATCGTAATGCTCGCGGCATTTGCAAAGAATGCGCAGGTAGGACTGTCTGTTACAATGGTGATTCAGCTTCTGCCGTGGATTGTCAACACCTTTACGACGCTTCAGGAAAGCACATGGTTTCCCGTATACTATTCCGATATTTTCATGTTGAAATATGCAACGTCGGGCGTGGAAACCTTTTGGCAGTGCGCTGTAGCTTTTTTTATGGCGAATGCCTTACTTGTTATAATGATGCGGCTGTGCATCCGCAAATCACCGCTTTTTGCTGATTCTACATATAGACAGTAGGAGGAATAAGCATGAATCACATTGAGGTTCGGGCCGTTACCAAAACATTCGATAGACATACTGTGCTTGATAATGTAAGCCTTAGCGTAGCCAAAGGGCGCTGTATTGGACTAGTCGGTGCGAACGGTAGCGGGAAAACGATGCTGATGCGTTGCATATGCGGCTTTGTGCTTCCCGACAAAGGTGAGGTGTATGTAGACGGAAAGCAAATAGGTAAGGACGTCGATTTCTCTCCTTGTACGGGTATTGTGATCGAAGCACCAGGCTTTTTACCCGTGTATTCAGGCTTGACTAATTTAGCCATTCTCATGGCCTATTGTACAAAAAAGAAAGAATGTGACCTTGGTGCAATTATGCGCAGCGTAGGGCTTGAGCCGAATGATAGACGACCGCTGCGAAAGTATTCGATGGGTATGAGACAAAGGCTTGGCATTGCGCAGGCAATCATGGACGCACCCGATATTTTGATCCTTGATGAACCGTTCAATAGCCTTGATAAAGATGGTGTCAAGGAAATAGCTGCTTTGCTTCTTTCGCTTAAGCATCAAGGCAAGACCATGATCCTCGCCGGTCACCATTCCGATGATATCGATCTGCTTTGTGACGAGGTATATGAGATGGAAAGTGGCAAAATCAGCAAACAAACAGGAGGATCCAGCAAATGAAGAAAATAGTAATATGGTTGTTGGTATGGTTGCTATGTATAAACCTATGTGTGGGTATTGCGATCGCTGAAGCAGTTGTGATCCCTAATGTCCTGGAAGGTTTTGAAGAAAACGAAAGCATTTTGGATATTTGCTGGGTAAACGACACACTTTACATCCTCGGCAACGAAGCAATTTATAGCTGGCGTTTCGGAGACGAGCGGGTCCAGCTCTATTGGCAGCAACCAGAGATCGACGCATATCGCTATCTGGAAACGCCGCCCGAAGCCGCAGACAAGCACGCCTTGTGGGAACAGGCAGTTGAATTTCTTGTGACAGACGGAGTATCGCTCTATGCGTGGCAACCGTACAGTGCTCAGCTCTTTGAGGTGCAAGCGCAGGGTTTGACTCTTGCCGCCGAGATACCTCTCTCCGTATTGACCTACAATAATGAAGGAAATACCATCCATCGGGAGCAATACCAGGTCGCTATGCAGGGTGAACGGTTGCTGCTATTGTTGGGGACGGACGATTCATCAGACTGGACAAAAACGGAATTGATCGGCTTTGATTTGCCAACTGCGGAATTAAAGAGTTTATCAACTGAACCACTTGTACAATTTGCAGTTGCGGATCAGACCAAACTGTTCATCTGCCAACGAGATGATGAAAACAGTCAATATACATTCCATTACATGAATACCGAGACTGGCGAAATATATCCTCTTTTTTTCACACAGAGCATGGAGTGTTCATTAGGCAGCATGAGCTGTTGGCGTGGTCAGGCATTGCAATGCAGTGATGGGCAAATTACGGGGTATGATGTCGCGGGCACGCCGCAGACAATGGCCTATGTGCCTGTATACGATGCATGCAAAACGTTTTGCAGCGCAAAGGGTTTGTGCGCCGTTTCTACCTTCAATACCGTGTTTCTTCGCGATTTGTCGCAGCCTGCACACGAGACTGAGCTACGTGTGATGGGCTCTATCCCATCACACGCGCTGCTCCGCTTCTCCTTGGAGAACCCTGATATTGCTGTTATCACTTTGCCCCAAAGCACTCAGGACGCCTTCGTGCAGTCTGTTCTATCCGCTAACAGCGATGTGGACATCTATGTAGTCCAAGCCCCGGGCGTATATGCACAGTTGCGCGAAAAGGGATACTTAGCTACGCTTGACGCGTCCTCTATGCTCACAGAGCAAGCGAAAATGCTGTATCCGAGCATTCAAGAGGCGATCATTGCCAATGGGCAGCTGATGGCGTTTCCCATTGCCATTAGCGCAGAGAGTTGGACACTAAACCAAACGCTATGGGATCGTTTCGAGCTAGGTGATGTGCCTGCCACATATGCGGAACTGCTCGACATGATGCTGCTTTGGCAGGACGAATATGCAGATGAATACCCTGATTATACATTGATCGACCTGTATGGTGGTGTAGCGGGTTGCATCCGGTTACTGGTAAAGGAATACATTTTGCAATGCAATGCTGAGTTTCCTGATTTTAGAAACGAGGTGTTCCGAAATGCTATGCTTGCGGTTCTCGCACATCAAAACGTGCTTAACGCGAACAAGGAGAACTACGGCATGCCATTGATCTATACCTATGAGCAAGGCTTTGGTGTCGCGTATAACGATGATGAGCAAACGCGCATGATGCTCATGCCAGCCATTTCTGTCAACGAACAACAAAGGTTAAGCGGTACTTTGACGCTGCTAACGATGAGTAGCAAGAGTACTCAACAACCTGCTGCCCTGCGTCTGATCGAATATTGTGTCGAGCACTTAGATGAGCAGACACAATACATGATGATGCCAGCCTTAAACGAGCCACTCCGCGAAACAGATCACGAGAAACGCCTGGCCGAATTACAAGCAGAAAAGGCAACGTTACAAACACGTCTTGCCGCCGCTGATGAAATGGCAGCTGCCGAACTGTCGGAAGCACTTGCGCAGGTGGATGCCCGTATTGTCGCTGAAGAGGAGTCTTGGAAGATTTCTCCCGAAAGTATAGAAAACTACCGTGCGATTGCAAATCATCTTGTCATTCCTTATGCTTCGCCATTTTTGGGTAACGATACGGGACTTGACGCGTTTGAGACAGTCATCGACGCAGCTTGGGGGCAACTGTTGGATGAGACTAAACTAAACAAGTTTCTTGACAATTTAAATCGCATATCCCGTATGATCATGCTGGAGAGCGAATAGAGGCGACTGATTGAAATAATAGAATAGATCATGATATAAAAAATAGTGATGATATGTTCGCATGATTCGAATCATATCACTTCTACTAACACCCGACTGTGCTAGTCGGGTGTTCAGCCTGTCAAAGAAGCCACATTGCATCGTAGCGAAGTGGCTTCTAGTAGTAGGTGAAGATAGAAAAGCAGAAAAGGTCGCCACTTGTGGAGGGCGAGTTTCTTGAGATTCATCGCAGCAAACTTGAGCTTGACCCATGCGGTGACCGCGGCCAGCCCTCGATAAGGAGTATAACGCATTGCGTGTTTCTCTTT
>OJQY01000053.1_pt1 | contig 98888 bp, 91 predicted proteins | sample 1599091 | NCBI WGS metagenome assembly OJQY01 (sample SAMN03922524, study PRJEB24848) | human gut metagenome | isolation source: stool sample | host: Homo sapiens | place: Germany | collected 2010-02 | reverse complement strand
AATCGGCCTCCATCTGCTTATGAACAGGCACTATCGTGGCTGGTCCATAAGTGTCATAAGTCCTCTTTTAGCAGCGCCAGCCGCCGTTCTTCGGAAGCTGGCGCTTTTCCTTGTCGTTTTTTCGGGAATTTCCCCGAACGGTGTCGCCCGCCGCCTTCGTTTCGGTTCACCTGTCAACCAGTGAATTGAAACGGAGGTACATCATGCAGAAGATCAATCTTCGGGACCTGTATCCCGATACATATAAAACCGATGTCTTTGTGGACGTAGCCGAGGAAGTCCTGGCCGCGATCCGGGGCCACCAGCAGGACGATGCCGCCTATGAGCGCCGGAAGTTCCGGCACAAGGCCCATTACTCTCTGAACCGGGAGGATGGCATTGAAAACGATGCCCTCAACCGTCCGCTCACCCCGGAGGAAATTCTGGAACAGAAGCAGCTGCGGGAGGAAGTGTACGCCGCGCTGATGCAGCTGACAGCCATCCAGGCCCGGCGTATCTACGCTCGGTTTTACCTGGGCATGACGGTGGCCGAGATCGCCCAGATCGAGGGCACCGACCGCCGCCGCGTGTGGGCGAGCATCCAGCGCGGGCTGAAGAAGCTGGCGCGCCTGCTGGACACAGCCCAATAACCTGACCGCTGCATAGCGGCAAAAAGAGAGCCGGTGGGGGATTTTTATTCCTCCACCGGCTTATTTCTCCTCTGCTTTTTTATCTTGGTCACATTCGTCTGCCTGCGTCATCTCTTTTAGTTCATCAGCCAGCGCACGGGCCGAGTTTAACAGCGCCTTTCTGGCCGCCGGAGGGCACGAAAGGTAGAGCTGCCGCATATCGTTGGCGGATTGTTCATCTTCGGGCAGATCAAGATTCATCAGGGAGTCCAAGGACAAATTCAAAACTTTACCAAAAGCACGCAGAACCTCAAAAGAAGGGTTCTTTTCCCCTCTTTCACAACTTTGAACGTGCTTCAGCGAAACATGGCTCAAATCAGCGAGTTCCTGTTGTGTAAGTTTTTTCACCTTACGGGCTTTTTGAATACGCCGTCCCAGCTCTTTTAACATCTCCATAGGTACTATCGTCTCCTTAATAATATTTTATCGTTCCCATTCTCTGTCTGGAAGAACCTTATAGGAGGCTCCTTTGGGCGCGATAGTACCTATTTTATTTTGTTTACCCGATGCTTGCTCTGTGTACAGCCCCGGCCAGGCGGCAAGGCTAAAAATTTTTTCAAAAAATTTGCGTAACAGGCAGGACAAATCGCCTGTTTTTGTCATGGTTATCAAGAAGGGAATTTTTCCTTCGCTGATCTTTGACAACCGAATACACGGCAGAACAGGTACATAACCCGCGTATGAGCGAGTGCAGGACGCCGCGAAGATGGAGCAGCCAGGAGGTGATGGACAAGCTGTTTCGGAGCGATCAACGTCCCTGTGACCCGGATGGTGGCACATCCGGCGCGATGAGGGCGCGGGGGCTTAAAGATACTTCCTCACGGCCCGCCAAAGACTTGGGGGGAACCCTGCGGCGCACGAGTAAAACGACGCTGCGGAGTTATGACAGCCGCGCCAGCGGAGACCTGTTCTGTCCCCGGCGTCAGGGGTGCGTGGCAAATGTGGCGTGATAACCAAATTGTTTTCGCGGCGATTCCCCATCGGTGCATGAGCGCCGATGGGGGTTGCCTTTCAAAGTTAGATACCATGCGCTGGCAGTTTCGGCTGCCAGCGTATTCATGTAACTTTGAACACGACCACAAAGAAAGGAGTATCCCTATGAGCCAGTTGATGCAAGCCTGTTCACCAGCTACAACCGATGAATTGGTTGACATCCGTGAAGTTGCGGTAGATAAGGCACTACCCAAAGAGGAACGGATTGCAACCTTTCTTCACCAAATCAAAAATCCATATCGCTTTCGCTGCGGCGATTTTGTGGTAAACGCTGCTTTTGCCAACAACGGGGTCACATTGGAGGAATGCCTGCAAGGGATTTTAAGGTGATCGACATCCTCGATTTTTTCCAAAGACCATGTTACGATGGCCTTGGAAAAGGATGAAAACTGAAAACCTCAAAAACCACTCTTTTCTTGCGGGAACTTCCGGGAGGAAAGGAGTGCTTTTTCATGCCAAAGTATCAGGCAACCTCTTACATTCGTCTGTCTTACACAGATGACCGCTCCAGCGAGAGCGACAGCGTTACCAATCAGCGAAAGCTGATTGAGAATTTTATTGAACGGAACCCGGACATTGAAATCATATCCGAAAAAATCGACGATGGTTACAGCGGTATCATTTTTGACCGTCCGGCGTTTAAGGAAATGATGCAGGATATTACCGATGGCAAGATCAACTGCGTCATAGTCAAAGACCTTTCCCGCCTGGGGCGGGAATACATCGAAACCGGGCGCTACCTGCGGCGGGTGTTTCCCGCTTATGGAGTCCGTTTTATTGCGATTACGGACAACATCGACACCGCCCATGAAAACAGCGGGGACGACTTGACCGTATCCGTCAAGAACATTATGAACGAAGCCTACTGCCGGGACATTTCCATCAAAACCCGTACCTCTTTGGATATAAAGCGGCGGAACGGAGATTTTGTTGGAGCTTTCCCTGTTTACGGCTATATGAAGTCAGAGGAAAACAAAAACCTGCTTGTACCAGACCCGTATGCGGCCCGTGTTGTCCAGGACATTTTCCGTATGCGTCTGGATGGGACAAGCGCACTGCGGATCGCCACTACCTTAAATGAGATGGGCGTCCTGTCGCCACTGGCCTATAAGAAAAACAATGGTTTCCCTTATGCCAAACATGGATACACAGACAAAGAGGACTGTAAATGGTCTGCTACGACGGTTATCCGCATTTTGCAGGACGAAACCTATACTGGCACGCTGGTACAGGGAAAACAGGGTACGCTGCACTATAAAATCAAGCAGATGGAGCAGCGGCCATCCTCTGAATGGATTCGCGTTCCTGACGCTCATGAGGCGCTGATCCCCAAGCAGGATTTCGAGCTTGTTCAGCGTATCCGCAGACTGGATACCCGCACGTCACCAAAGAAAGACACTGTGTATTTGTTCTCCGGCATCTTGATCTGCGGCTGCTGCGGGGCGCGCATGACGCGGAAAACGAACCGGGTCAAGGGCAAGGAATACCACTATTATTACTGCCCCACCGGGAAAAAGCATGGCTGTGCCAATCCTGTGATGCTCAAGGAGAGCGATCTGGTGGAGTGTGTCAAAGACAGCCTGAAGGGGTACATAGACAATGTGACCTGCCTGCAAGCCATTCTGGACGGCATCGACCAGAGCAGCATCAACCAGGCGCTGGCGAATGAATACGCTTCCCACATCGCAGCCAATGAGCGGCAGTTGGCGCAGGCGTTGGAGTTTAAGGCCCGCCTTTACGAAAACCTGGTTACCGGCACAATCAACAAAGAAGAATACACCGATTATAAAGCCAAATACACAAGGGCTGCGGAAAATGCGAAAGAAGCGATCCGCACTCTGAAAGATAAGCTGTCCGATGTGTTGGAAAACCGAAGTGAGCGGAACCGTTGGATTTCCCATTTCACGCAGTTTTCCACGATGGAGACCCTGGACCGCAAAGCTGTGGTTCACATGATACAGAGTATCAAGGTGATTGGGAAAAAGGAACTGGAGATCACCTTCACATATCAGGATGAATACCAGAAAGCCATTCAGCTGATTCAGCTGGCGGAGCAAACAAGCCAAAGAAAGGTGGGATGATTTGTGGCAAGAAAAAGCAGAAAAGAAACTGCGGGGCTTCCTGCGCCGGAGATAGATACAACTTGCCGTGCCGGAGTTTATGTGCGTCTTTCCGTTGAGGATAAGCATACCCGTACTGCCTCTATTGAAACCCAGCAGCTGATTATCGCCCGGTATCTGGAGCAGAACCCGGAAATCATCGTGGTTCAAACCTACATTGACAACGGTGCAACGGGTACGAATTTTCACCGGCCCGGCTTCCAGCAGATGCTCTCCGATATTGAAGCGGGCCTTATCAACTGTATCATTGTCAAAGATCTTTCCCGCCTGGGGAGGAATGTCATCGACACTGGCTACTATATCGAGCGGTATTTTCCTGCACAGGGGGTTCGATTTATCGCTGTGAATGACCGCTATGATTCTTCCTCCCCGGATCATGCCCACGATGGCATCATCATCCCGCTGCGGAACATGATTAACGAAGCCTACGCGCTGGATATAGCGAAAAAGATAAAAGCTCAGCAGCGGCAGGCTATGAAAGATGGAAAATATGTCGGTGCGCGGACACCCTATGGATATTTGAAAGCCCCCGATGACTGCCACAAGCTGATCGTTGACCCGGTGGCGGCCGAGGTGGTCAAAACTATGTTTCAGTGGGCCGCTGAAGGCGATGGTCTGAACACCATCGCAGTTCGATTAAACGAGACCGGGGTCCTTTCCCCCAGTCACTACAAGAAAAAGCTGGGTGAGATTACTCATGAGAATTTGATCGGAAATGGGAATTGGCAGACGCGCACGGTTGCCAAAATTCTCCGGGCAGGCGTTTATGCCGGCGATCTTGTGCAGGGCGTCTCCAAGGTCATCGACCACAAACAGGTCAGGGCCAGCGCCGATGAATGGACGGTCGTTCGTGATACGCATGAGGCTATTGTGAGCAGGGAATTGTTCGATGCTGTGCAAAAAGCCTTGGATCGGGCCGCACAACAGGCCAAAGACAGGGAAATACATTCCTGGTCCCCCAATCTTTTGAGAGGAAAAATCTTCTGCGCCCACTGCGGGCACAGCCTCCACCGGCAAAAATGCGTCCGCAAAAAGACAGCGGATGTATATGTCTACCATTGTATCAGCAATAACCGCATCAAAAAGGGTGCTTGCCCCGGCGTTTTCATTGATGAAATGAACCTGCTGGATGCGTTGGCGGATATATTGCAGGAACAGCTTGATACCACGCTGGGGCAATACTCTCTCGGCCTGGAAAGCCTCTCCAAAGAAGCTGAAGAGCAGAAAAGCATTCAGGCTAAAATTGCCAGCCGGAAACAGGAAATCCAACAGCTGCATACCTACCAGCGCGGATTGTATGAGGGTCTGATCCAGAACCATCTGTCACAAGATGAGTATTTTGCCTTCAAGGAGAAGTACGAAGCCAAAATCGAGGAAATCAGCAAGGAAATCGAGCAGCTGAAAGCAGGGCTTGCGATTATCGCCACGCAGCTGGAACAGTATAAAATGCTGTCCCAGGATGCACAGCATATCAAGGAAGATCGCCAGCTGACGGCAGCCCTGATTGACCGGCTGATTGAACGTGTGGAGGTTTCCAGGGAGAAACAGATTACGGTACATTTCCGTTTTCAAAGCGAATTTGAGCATGGTGAGGAGGTGCTGAACCAATGCAGAAATATGTAATCGCCCTATATATCCGCCTTTCCCTGGAGGATTACAAATACGACAGCATGAGCATTGAGAACCAGCACCTTGCGCTGAATGAGTTCGTTTCTTCCATGCCGGAGTCCACTGACGCAGAGGTTCTGGAATTTATCGACAACGGATATAGCGGGACAAATTTTGAGCGTCCCAAAGTCCAGGAGCTGATTGAATTGGTGCGGGCCAATCAGATTGACTGTATCATTGTAAAAGATTTTTCCCGGTTTGGGCGTAACAGCATCGAAACCGGCTACTTCATCGAGCGGGTGTTCCCATTGTTTCACACCCGGTTTATCTCCATCAATGACGATTTCGACAGTGATCAGCACAAAGGTGATACCGGCGGGATGGATGTGGCTTTCAAATATTTGATCAGCGAGTATTACAGCCGCGATATGTCCATGAAAACCAAAAGCGCCAAGTACGCCAAAATGCAGCGCGGAGAATATCAGAGTAAGATTTGCCCGTATGGGTATCGCAAAAGCGCCGATGGCAGAATGGAGCCAAACCCGGAAACTGCTGCGGTGGTGCAGCTCATTTTCCAGCTTGCGGCAACTGGCATTGGGGCGGCAGCCATTACCAGGGAACTGTTTAAGCGGGGCGTCCCAACCCCAGGGGAATATAAAGCCGCTCATGGGCAGCAGTACCACGATGTCTCACGCTCTCGTGGCCGCTGGAGCAGTTCTACGGTTCTCCGCATCCTGGAGGACGAACGCTATATCGGTTCCTACGTCATTGGACGGCGGGCAGTCATTGAAGTGGGAGGTACACGGAGCCGCATGAAGGACCGTGACAAATGGTTCATTATTCCCGACCACCATCCGGCAATCATTGAGAAAGAGCTGTTTGAAAAGGTACAAGCTGTGCAGCGCCGGTTTTCCTTACCGACCCGGAAAATCAGGGAGTACCCACTGAAAGGCAAGGTCTATTGTGGCTGCTGCGATCATGCACTTTCCCGCATTGCTCAAAAGAAGCCGTTTTATATGTGCCGTCATTCGACTGCCAACGTAAACAGCCGCTGCCATACTATACGAGCGGACGCTGCCGGGCTGGAAGAAGCGGTGCTTATCACATTGAAAAAACAGCTGGAAATCCTGCTGCCTGCACATGAGGACGGCACCCTTCACCTGGACGCCACCGCCGCTAAATGCTCCGAATATGAGAAACAGTTGGAAGATTTGAGGGATCAGAAGCAAGCTCTCTTTGAACGGTATCTCCTGGGGCAGATCGAACTGGACGCTTATAAATCGGAGAAAGCAGTTTATGACGCAGAAATACGGAAAGTCAAAAATGCCTATGCTGCTGTCACCGCCCAGGCAAAGCTGAAGCAGGAAGAACAGGCCCGCCAAAGCAACCGGCAGGAGATTGTTCACTCGATTGCAGAAGCGGATGCGCTGACCTCCGAGCTGACCGATCTGCTGATTGAAAAGGTATATGTATTTCCCAACAACTGTATAGAGATTGTTTACAGGGTCCATGACCTCTTTGAATAACTGACGATACGAAAACAGAAACCCCAGGCTATCAAATCCACAATCTTGGTAGCTTGGGTTTTCTGCTTTTCAGAATTATATTTTTTTGTCGTGTGCTTGACATACGGGTGACGGATATCATGGAGCACGGTTTGCAGGCGGCGGACCCGTACGTGAACACCAGCCGTCTGCTGCATCTGGAGGGAAACAGGCTGTATGTGGGCGATGCAAGGTTTGAGGCCGATCACGACCCGCAGAAGGGAATGTCCGTCTATGATCTGACACAGATTGAAAACGTGTACATTGTGGGCGCAGGTAAGGGAGTACAGCGTGTAGCCAAAGCGCTGGAAGAGGCGTTGGGCGACCATCTTACCGGCGGCTGCGTCATTGCAAAGCATGGCGACCCGCTCATCCTGGAAAAGACGGAGGTTGTTTTTGGCGCGCATCCGATTCCGGATGAGGGGTGCGTGAAGGGCTGTGAACGCATCAAAGCTCTTTCTTCAAAAGTCACGGAAAAGGATCTGGTGTTCACCATCATTGGAAACGGTGGAAGCTCTCTGCTGACCATGCCGGAGGAAGGCATCTCGCTGGAGGACGTGAAGCGGCTGACGGCGATGATGCAGATTCAAAAAGGCGTAACTACCATTGAGCTCAATGCCATCCGCAACCATGTGGATCAGATGAAGGGCGGTAAAATGACCCGGCTGTTTTCCAGGGCGCAGTGCGTGCACATTGTGATTACGGATGCGAACCACCATGTTATTCAGGCGCCCAGGCATGATTATGAGGGCCTGATGACGGGCAATGTGTGGTTGCATAATCTGCCGGAGGGCTCTACCTTTGCCGATGCGGTGGAGATCCTTCACCGATATGACGCCTGGGAGGAATGCCCTCAGAGCATCCGCGACCATTTGCTCAGAGCGGACCCGGCCGCTGAAACGGTCAAGTTTGAGGAGTTCAGAAATCACCGTTTCCGCGTGTTCGGCGTTATGCCAGATGCAGAGCATTTCCTGCCGACGGCTGTGCGGCGCGCCAGAGAACTGGGCCTTCCCTGCCATATCCTTACACAGTTTTTGCAGGCGGAATCCAGCCAGTGCGCCCGTGTCTATGCGTCTATCGCTAAGAACATCGAAGCGTTTGATATGCCCTTCCAGACGCCCGTGGTGCTCCTTTCCTCCGGCGAAATGCTGGTCACGGTGGAAAAGGCGGACGGTATTGGCGGGCGCAATCAAGAATTTGCCCTGCAGTGCGCCAGGGAGATCGCAGGGCATCACCGCATTGTGATGGCGTCTGTCGATTCGGACGGCACGGATGGCCCCGGAGGCCTCAGGCTGGAAGGCGCGCCAAGCTGTCTGGGCGGTGGTATTGTGGATGGTTACACCTGGCAGCGCGCACAGGAAAGGGGCGTGGACATCCACAAGGCGCTGAAAACCCATGCAACTTCTGCTGCACTGTGGCGGTTGGATTGTGGTCTGCACATTGAGCAAAATATCAGCTTGAATGACCTGACCATTATTTACATTGGATGATGATATCTTGCGCAGAAATGGCAGCGCTTGAAAACGGCGCCGCCGCATTTGTTTCAATGCCCGCCCTGAGTGGTACAATAACAGCGTTGTAAAGGGATGTCACCTTTGACTATACTTTGAAAGCATATTATGTTAAGATATGTGCAGAAGAAACCCATGAAGCAGCAAAGGAAGGGTGCGGATGGCGGAGTATTCCAAAACAGCTCTGATTGTAAAGGTGGCAAAGCTCTACTTTGAAGTGGGGATGAGCCAGGCGGAAATTGCACAGGAGCTGGATATTTCCAGATCTTACGTGTCCCGATTGCTCACCGATGCAAAGGAGCAGGGCATCGTATCCATTGCGGTAAGAGACCCGGAGGAAACCGAAAGCGCCCTGGAAAAGACGATCCGGCAGCATTATGGACTGCGCAAGGTAATCGTTTCTGGAGGCGGTCTGGAAGGAAACGGCGTCTACGAGGTAGCCAAGGACGCCGCCAAATGGCTCAACAGCACGGTGAAAAGCGGCGACGTGATCGGCATTGGCTGGGGGCGAACGCTGTATTTGCTCAGCCGCCATCTGCCGCGGCGCGCAGACCTTTCGCAGGTGGAGGTCGTAGCACTATATGGCCAGCAGAGTATGCTGCGTCAGAATGTGTACAATACCGACGGCTTGAGTCAGCTTTCAGAAGCCTTCCAGGCTTCCGGTTATATCATGGCGGCTCCTGTCTTCATGTCAACGGCAGATGCAAAGCAGCGCTTTTTTCAGGAAAAGAGCATTGAGGTTGTCCGGGAGCATATGCGCAGGGTGAACGTGGCTTTGTTCACCATTGGCACGATGCGACGTTCCTCCTTTGTGGATCAGCCAGGCGGCTTGACGGAAGAGGAGCTGCACAGGCTGGTGGAAACGGATGTTGCCGGAGAGGTGTGCCTGCATTTTATCAATCACCAAGGAAAAATCTGTGATCCTGCCATCGATAGCCGGACGGTTTCCATTCCTTTTGAGGAGCTGCTGCAAAAGGAAACCCGGGTAGCGGTGGTATCGGGCCGATTGAAAACGGAGGCCGTTTGCAGCGCGCTGGAAGGCGGTATTGTGAATGTGTTGATATGCGATGAGGACATTGCAAGGGGGATTGTAGTCAGAATCCACGAAAAAGAAAGGATTTGAAAGCATGAATCCCATCATGACTTTTGAGGAGCTGGACAAGTACTGCCGAACGAATCGAGAGGTATTCAAAGGAGAGGTGAAAAGGGTCGCCCTGCTGTTTCAGGGCTTAAACCGGTTTGAGTATTACGATCAGGTAACGTCGAACGTGGAGCTTTTGCTGGCTGAAAAATCCACTCTGCTGGTGATTCCCTATCTGGCGCCCTGGTCATGGATGAACGTTCCCAGCGTTCTGTACACCAACTGGCTGGTCGAAGAAATCTTCCGCCTGTTTGATCTGCCGCAGGATACCAGGATCGTCTCCACGGGCTTCAGCATGGGCGGCCTGGCCGCGCTGGTGTATCCGATGTTTGCCAACAGAGAAATTGCCGGCGTGGTGGCCAACAGTCCTGTGTGCAACCTGCTGGAACATTTTCATGAGCGCCGCGACCTGCCGCGCACGCTGCTCAACGCGTTTATCAGCTATCCCGACGGTCTGGAGGAAGGTCTCAGAAGCCGCTCGCCCATACACCGGATTGATGCCATGAAGCGCATTCCCTATTTTATCGTCGCTGGCGGCGCCGACGATCAGGTATCCAAAGCAAACCATGCCGATCCGCTGGTGAAGCTGATGAGGGAGAAGAATTTTGATATCACCTACCACGAAATTCCCACCATGCGACACTGGCATATAAATGACTATGATGTGTGGAAGAGCATGATGGACTTTATTACAGAGCGCTAAGGAGGAGCTTATGCGAGAAATTCAGTTTCCGTACGGCAGGGGCCATCTGACCTGCGCATTGGAGGAGGAGCGGCTCAACGATGTGCTGCTTTCCGGCGTGGAGAGCTATGTGCCCGAGCACGACCAGCAGGAGCTTGTGCGGCTGGCACTGGAAAACCCCGTTGGACAGCCACGGCTGAGCAAGCTGGCCGAGGGAAAGAAAAACATTGTCGTTATTACCAGCGACCATACCCGTCCCGTGCCCAGCAAGATCACCCTTCCGCTGCTGCTTGAAGAAATCCGCCGGGGCGCCCCGCAGGCGGACGTCACCATCCTGGTGGCGACGGGCTGCCACCGCAGCATGACAGAGGCGGAGCAGTTGGACAAGTTCGGTGAGGAAGTGTGCCGGCGGGAGAAGATCGTCGTTCATGACTGCGACGACGCCGAAAACCTGACGGATATTGGGCAGCTTCCCTCCGGGGGCCGCTGCATCGTGAACCGCCTGGCGGTGGAGGCGGATTTGCTGGTGGCGGAGGGGTTTATTGAACCGCACTTTTTTGCGGGCTTTTCCGGTGGCAGAAAGGCTGTGCTGCCGGGTGTTGCCGGCCGTGCCACCGTGCTGGAGAACCACTGCTCTCGCCATATCGCGCATGAGAAGGCCCGGACCGGCATTCTGGAAGGCAATCCCATTCACGAGGATATGGTGTGGGCCGCACGCCGCGCCGGGCTAGCCTTCATCCTGAATGTGGTGCTGAACGCCGAAAAGAAAATCATCTTTGCGGTGGCGGGCGATATGGAGAAGGCACACGCGCGCGGTTGCGATTTTCTCAGCCGCATCTGCCGCGTGTCGGGCAAGGCATCCGATATTGTGATTACGACCAACGGCGGCTATCCGCTGGACCAGAATGTCTACCAGTCGCCAAAAGGCATGACGGCGGCCGAGACGGTGGTACGGGATGGGGGCGTCATTATCATGCTGGCGAGCTCCAGCGACGGTGTAGGCGGCGATGCGTTCTATCACCAGCTGGCGGACGAGGCGGATATCAACAGGACGATGGCGATGTTCCTCAGCCGCGAACCCGCTCAGACGGTGCCGGACCAGTGGCAGACGCAGATTCTGCTGCGCATTCTGAAAAAAGCCAGCGTGATCTATGTCTCGGAGCTACCAGACGAGACCATCCGTGCGCTGCACATGACGCCGGCACACAGCCTGCAGGAAGCGCTGAAACTGGCCTGCGAACGCCTGGGCAATCCGAATGCATCCATCACGGCCATCCCGGACGGCGTATCGGTTGTTACGACGTTGAAGGAATAAGACTGGGAAAACCAGCAGGAATTGCGAAGTACAGCCGATCGCACAGGCCGTAATAAAAGCCCTTGAAGCCGAGCGGCGCAAGAAAGACGCCCAAGCCCGTTTTTTCGTTCTAAATGGATTTGCCCATCATAAAGTTCCCGATATAGTCTACGATTCAATCGATCTGGTTGACTAAAAAGTCGGAGGGAGACAGCTTTTTTTGAAGCGTCTCCCTTTTTTACGTGTGCAAAAGCTCGTCCTGGGAAATCTTTCCCGCCAGGACACACGCAAAGATCGGCAATAGGCGCATTGACGGCGCGCAGCCCCTGTCTTTGCTCATGCCTGCGGCATCATTGGGCGTTGGCAAGACAGCTCCGGTTGTTCCATCATTCGCGCTTCCATGACCATTGCGCTCACAGTTTCGCCGCCCACCTTCGGGTCGCGTTGCGCATGTTTCCACAGGGCATACACTTCCCTCGGGCACGGCCGAAAAGAACCCTGTAAGGATTGAAAGGTGCGCACATGGCCCATGCCCTTTGGGACGGGCGTTCGTCATGGGCGCGCCTTTTTGCAGCGCTTTGCCTGGATTTGGACGCAGGACGAAAGAAGGGGTCAGCCGTTGTATCCTAGCGAGGCCGATAATAGCCGTGCCTGCTCGCAAACCGTGCGGGCCACGGAGGGCAGCTTGACGTCCGGCAGGCGAAAGGCCAGGGCCGACACACCCAGCGCCCCCTCCAGCCGTCCCCCGATGGAAAAGATGGGCGCTGCCACGCACTTGAGCCCGAGCACGGATTCCTGCATATCCACGGCATAGCCCTGGGTACGCACCTGCACAAGCTCGCGGCGCAGCTCGTCCGGGGAGGAGATGGTGTATTCGGTCACCTTGGCAAAGTTTACCCAGGAAAGATAGTCCTCCAACTCCTGCGTACTAAGGCAGGCCAGCATGGCTTTGCCCATGGCCGACGAGTAGGAAGCATATTCCAGCCCTGCGGTCGAGATGAATTTGATGGGCTCGCTGCTGATTTGCTGGTCTACGATGAGCGTGGCATAATGCTGGCCGAAGGTGGTCAGGAGTACGGTTTCGCGAGTTTCTTCCCGAAGGCGGGTGAGGAAGGGCTGGGCCGAATGCTTCAGCGATATGCGTGAGCTCAGCGATATGCCCAGGTAATAGAGCTTGGCTGTGAGGGTATAGGTACTGTCGCTTTCGTTTTTGACGATGTATTGAAGCGTTTCCAGCTCCTTTAATATGCGGAAAACGGAATTGACCGTCACATCCAGACGTGTGGCTAGCTCTGTAACGGAAAAGGGTTTATCCTCCGTTGCCATCAGTTCCAGCAGGCAGATCGCCTTTCGGGCAGCGGGCGCGCTATAGGTCCGTCCCATGCCAAACAGCCTCCAGTTCTCAGGTTAAGATTGTCTATAGAATAACACACGTAGAAAACAATTTCCACAGGTTCGCATATTGACGGGCGCACAGTTATCCTGTATAATGCTAAATATAAAATAAGCTGTTAAATATAAAAAATAGAGTGAGCGGTATGACCGGCATTTCTGTGGGAAGAACGCCCCGTCAAAAGCGAGAAACCCGGGTGGCATGGCTGTTTTTGGCACCGTGCTTTCTGGGATTTTTGGTGGTCAGGCTTTTGCCTACGCTGTTTACCTTTGTGCTGAGCCTGTTCAACTGGGACCTGATTGGTACGCCCACGTTCGCGGGGCTGGACCTGATTGGCGACATGCTGGAGGACGCCACGTTCTACCGCGTGCTGTCACAGACCTTCTATTACGTGGTGGGATGTCTGGTGTGCCGCCTGGTGCTGGGGCTGGTGCTGAGCTCGATATTTCACCGGGGGCTTAGGGGAGCGGGACTGTACAAGTCCATCTACTTCATCCCGGTCATCATTCCCTGGGCGGCGGCGGCTGTGGTTTGGAGCTTCCTGTTTTCGCAGGACGTGGGGCCGGTCAACTACGTGCTCAACCTTGTGGGGCTGCCGTCCGTGCCCTGGTTAACCAGCAAAAACGTGGCCATGCTGTCGCTGATTATCGTGTCGTCCTGGAAACAGCTCGGCTACACCACGCTGCTTTTGCTGGGCGGAATGACCTCCATCGACCAGTCGCTCTACGAGGTGAGCTACCTCAACGGCGCTACCTCCTGGCAGCGATTCCGTTACGTAACGTTTCCCCTTCTGTCGCCTACCATTCTGTTTGTGATGATTACCGAGGTGATCTTTTCGTTTCAGATTTTTGATCCCATCTACATCATGACCAAGGGCGGCCCCGCGGGAGCAACGCGCACCATCGGGTATTACATCTATTCCAACGCCTTCAAGCGCTTTGATTTTGGCTATGCGGCGGCGCTGTCCACGGCGCTGTTCGTCATCATCATGCTGCTGACGCTGCTGCAGTGGTATGGTCAGAAGCGCTGGGTCTACTACGATTGAGGAGGTGCGCCATGAAACATCAACGTTCTCCCCTGGCATCGGTCACAATCCATACGGCGCTGATTCTGGGCGCCGTGGTGATGGTATTCCCGCTGCTGTGGATGCTGGTCACCTCCATCAAAACCATCACGGAGGCAACCATCATTCCTCCCACGCTGTGGCCGGATGTGCCGCAGTGGCAAAACTGGATGGATGTACTCATCGGTGACGGCGTACTGCAAACCTTTTTCCACACGCTGCTGATTGCCCTTCTGGCACTGGCCCTTCAGCTGTTAACCTCCTCCACAGGCGCCTATGCCTTCGCGCGGCTGACCTTTCCGGGACGTGATAGAATCTTTCTGATGTTCATGGCGTCCCTGATGGTACCCACCTTCGTTACGCTGATCCCTACCTATCTGATTGCGCAAAAGCTGTCGCTGCTGGATTCGTATACCGGGATACTGCTGCCTTACTTTTTTACGCCGTTCGGGGTATTTCTGCTTAGACAGAGCTTTATGCAGATTCCGCGCGAGCTGGAGGAATCCATCGTGATGGACGGCGGCAGCTACTTCACGCGCTTTGCATCGCTGATGCTGCCATTGTGCCGGTCTCAGCTGCTGGTGCTGGGGGTGTTTTCCTTTACGGCTCCCTGGAACGATCTGCTCTGGCCCATGATTGTGGTGGATTCGCCTGAACTACGTACGCTGCCGGTCGTACTGTCCATGTACAAAACCACCTTTACTGTGGATTTGCCTCACCAGATGGCAGCAGCCTCGGTAGGCGTGATCCCGATGCTGGTGTTTTACATCTTCTCACAGCGTTACTTTATGGAAAGCGTGGTGTCCTCCGGGGTGAAGGGATGACAGCCTCTCCTCGCCGCACCCGGGTTTCCAACCCGCCCGCCGCCGGATGCAGGGAGGTGACAAAGCCACCGCGGCGCTAAGGCAACAGCCGGTTTTCCCGTCTACAATCATCATAAAGAAAAGGAGATTGAATCATGAAAAAACGACTCGCTGCTGTGCTTGCCCTGATGATGCTCCTGAGCCTGACCATTCCCGCGCTGGCCCAGGACGACCAGCCCGTGGTGCTGGAGTTCATGGCCATCTCCGACTGGCCCGACGCAGTTTACCCCGCCATCGCTGACGCATTTAACGCTACGCATGACGATATCAAGGTGGAAATTACCTTTACCGCCTCCGACGAGCACCACGAAAAGCTGCTTACCCGCATCGCCTCAGACAATGCGCCGGATCTGGCCCATGTCAACGATTACAACATCAACGTCTTTTCCGCCAAAAATGCGCTGATGGATCTGACCCCCTACGTTGAGGCCACCTACGACATCGATCAGCCGGGCTGGGGGCACTTCTACCCCCATCTGACCCAGACCCACAGCCCCATGGGATATCCCACCGGCGTGCCGGCCGAAATTAACGTAATGTGCATCGGCTACAATATGGAAATGATAGAAAATGCCGGGCTGGAAGATCCCTACGACCTGTGGAAGCGTGGTGAATGGACCTGGGATGTGTTCCTGGACTACGCCCAGAAGCTGACCACCGGCGAGGGCACCGACAAGGTGTACGGCTTCACCTCCGAGGAAGGCATCTGGTGGACCGCCAACTGGGTATGGAGCAACGGAGCCTCCTTCTATAACGAGGACCGTACCGAAAGTCTGCTCACCGATGACGCCTTTGTGGAAGCTGTGGACTTTATGTTCAAGCTTCACACCGAATATGGTGTTGCTCCGCTGTGCATCGCGGCGGAAAACTATCCCACCTCGCTGGTGCCCGCGCAGCGCGCCGCCATGTGGGGAGACTGCCTGTACTACCGCGCCTCCTTCCAGGACCTGCCCTTTGATTACGGCATCGTGCCCTGGCCTGTAGGTCCGCAGGGTACCCAGACTGGCAACTGGGGTTCCGGCCTGGCCTTCACCATTCCTGCCAACTCTCCCCATCCCGACGAGGCGTGGGAAGTGATCGAGTTCTTCAGCAACTACGAAAATACCAAGTCCATGATGGCCAACGGCGGCGGCGGCATTCCCGTGGTGGAAGCCTTTGAGTCCGGCGTACTGGTGTACGAGCCGCCTGTCCATTCCGAGGTCTATCAGGAATGTGCCGCCACCGCGGTTGCTGCGCCCTGGATTCCCGACAACGACCTGTTTATGGAAGTGTGGAACGAGGCGCGCGACCAGATCGCCGTGGGAGATATGACCGCCGCTGACGGCATGGCCTACGTTAAGGAAGAACTGGACGCCCTTCTGGCCTCGTATCAATAATCAGTAAGGCCGCAGAACCTGCCGGGGACGGGGCGGCTTACGCCCCATCCCCTTGCTTTTATCAAATGCCGAAGGAGGCGTAAGCATGAACCAAACAGCATGGTCCCTCAACGGAGTATGGCAGGTTGTCACCGATGACGAGCTGCAGGGCAGGGCCCTCCACTGGGAGCGGCACAGCACGCTGCTAAACCGTCCTGACGTGCGGCAGGTATCCATTCCCTGCTGCCTGGAAACCTGCGTGGAGGATTTTGAAGGCGTGGCCTGGTTTCACAGGGCGTTTGTCCACGAGGGCCCCACGGAGGGGCGTTGCCTGCGCCTTCGTTTTGGCGCGGTCAACTACCGTGCCGAGGTATGGCTCAACGGCCATCCGATTGGCTTTCATGAGGGTGGCTACACGGATTTTGCCTTTGAAATCGGCGACCTTGTAGTGCCTGGTGTTGAAAACCACCTGGTGGTGCGCGTCATTACTCCTCTCATCACCCGGCGTGAACCTATTGACGGGCTGGGCTACAACGAAATGCCGCACTGGCGCGGCGCCATCACCGGGGGAATCTGGCAGGATGTAACACTGCTTGAAACGGGTCCCCTGTATCTGGACCACCCCTTCGCCTGCCCGGACCTGGCGCAGAGCCGTGCCATCATTCGCCTCAGCGCGCACAATACGCTGCTTCGGCATGCCGACGCGCTGCTGAAAACCACGGTGTGCCAGGAGGACGACGGTATGGTGGTCTTTGAGGACCGCCGCGAACTGCGCCTTCGTCCTGGAACGGTCGATGTGGAAGTGGAGGCCCCCATCCCCTCACCCCGCCTGTGGTCGCCTGATGCGCCACATCTCTACCGGGTACGGCTTAAACTGCTGGCCCAGGGACAGACGCAGGACGAACAGAGCTTTGTCTTTGGCATGCGGGAATTCACCGCGCGCGGCCGGGATTTTTACCTGAACGGCGAAAAGCTGCTGATCAAGGCTGCGTTCTACGAGGGCTACTATCCCGGCACACTGGCCTTTCCCGAAAAGCCGGAGCTTATTGAAAAGGAAATTCGTCTGGCCAAGGAGGCGGGCCTTAACCTGCTTCGCCCTTGGCGCAAGCCCCAGCCCCCCATCGTCTACGAACTGGCTGACCGGATGGGGATGCTCATGGTTGGCGCCATCGCGGTGGAGTGCATGCGGTTCTGGCCGCAGCTTTCTCCGGCCATGGCGGCACGCATTGAGCAGGATCTTCGCGAAATGGTGCTGCGCGACCGCAATCACCCCTGCATTGTGATGTGGGAGGTATTTAACGAGGTACACCGGCAAGAGCTCAAGCGCCTGCGCCATCCCATGGCGCTGGCTGCCCGCAGCCTGGACGAAAGCCGCATGATTCTGGACGAGTCCGGCGGTTTCTACGATGGCGCCAGCGTATACCTGCCTGGCGAGTGGTCGCCCACGGTGATTGCTGACGTGCACTTTTACCCCGGCGCTCCGGTCAACAACCATACCTATGCCGAGCTGTACTGCCTGGGCCGCAGCCGCGAGGAAATGGCGCGCATCGGCCTGACCAAGGGCAGCAACACCGAAAGCCGCGTCGTACCCGATACACTTACTAACGTGACCGAGCTAGGCTACGGTAGTTCGCCCGACCTGCCCGCCGTGATGGCTACCTATGCACGCGGGTGCAATCCCCTGACACCGGACTACAAAATTCACCGCCGGCTGTATGACACCTACCGGCAGGTACTGCGCGACACCGGCGTGATGGACGATTTCGGGTCGCTGGAAGCGTGGTGCCAGGCCGAGCAGCAACGCCATGCAGCAGCCAACAAGGACATGCTGGAGGCCTGCCGCGTCAACCCGCGGGTAGCGGGGATCGGTATTCATGCCTTTGTGGATGGGGACTGGGTCGTGGGCGCCGGCATGCTGGACATTCACCGTCGTCCCAAGGCAGCGTACTACGTGATGAAACAGGCCTTTGCGCCCGCGTTTGCGTCGGCCCGGCCGGACCGGCCCAACTGCTATCCCGGACAGGCCCCGGTGCTGGCCTGCCATGTGGCAAGCGATGCGGATGCTCTGAGTGCACCTTTTGTACTGGACATTCTGGACGAAGGCGGCTCGCGGGTTTTCCATAGCGAGCAGGAGGCGCAAGCTGAATGTACCGCCGTCAGGCTGGAGGATCTCTGCCCCGGCCCCCTGCCCGAAGGTCGCTATCGGGTGACGGTTGCCTGGGGCCCGGCCCGAAACGAGACGTCCTTTTGGGTGCTCCGTCCCGTGTGCGATGTGAAGGGACCGCTGCACCTGTACGATACATGCGGCGTGCTTCGCAGCCTGCTGGACCGCTATTGCGTGCCCTGGCGGGAGGCTGGAGAGGACTCACGCGTCATCTATGTGCTGGGTGACCTTACACCCGCCGACGGTGCAAGGTTGGAAACCATGGCACGCGCGGGTGCGACCGTAGCTGTGCTGGATCTGCCCCAGGGCGTAAAGCGGGTGGTCAACGAGATGGAATTGGCCGACGGGCTGCTCCCCTTTCCGCTGCGCACGTGCGAAAGCTTTGGATACTGGACGCCCAACAACCACGTGGCACGCCGTGGACACCCACTGTTTCGCCACCTGCCCACGGGCATGATGGATGAAACCTACCAGAACGTGTGCCCGCGACGCTCTGTGCGCCATCAGGGACACGATTGGGCGTTGGGCATGATTGGCTACGGCTGGTGGCAGGACCAGATGGACCTGCAAAACTACACCGGCGTGTCCGGAGCTTTCGATGCGGCGGACGTATTCTTCCGGCGCTGGGGCGGCGGACGTTACCTTTTGTCCACTCTGAGGCTGCGCGACTCGCTGGGCGAGGACCCGGTGGCCGATCAGCTGTTTTTCAACCTGGCCGCATGGCTGGAAGGGGAGGCAGGCAATGAAGATTGAACGCATCAGGCTGCACGTGGTGCGCCAGGAGCTGGGCCGGCAGCGATTTTGCTACTCGCAGGCATGGTACGGCGCGCGAACGATGCTGCTGTTGGAAATGACCACCGATACCGGTGTTACAGGCTGGGGTGAGGCTTTTGGCAATCCGCATGTCAACCTTGCCATTCTGGAGCATGTATACCTTCCCATGGTACTGGGCCGCGACCCGCTGGACCGTGCGGTCCTGTGGCGCCAGATGTACAACGCGTTGCGCGACCACGGCCAGAAGGGAGCGACGGTGGAGGCCATCAGCGCCGTGGACATCGCCCTGTGGGACATTGCGGGCAAGGCGCTGGGCCTGCCGGTCTATCAGCTGATGGGCGGGGCGGGACGCACGCATGTGCGGCCCTATGCCACGGGTTTTTACCGCACGCCCGACACCACCGATGCCAATCTGATCGACGAGGCACTCCTCTACGCCGAGCAAGGCTTCACCGGCATGAAGGTGAAGGTGGGTTTTGGCGTAGAGCACGACGCGCGGCTGATCCGGGACATCCGTCGGGCTGTGGGCGACCGCGTGGCCCTGATGATCGATGCCAACCACGCCTACAACGCCACCGACGCCCTGGCCCTGGCCCGAAGAGTGGAAGACCTGGAGATCGGATGGTTTGAGGAACCGGTACCCCCTGAGGACCTGCGTGGCTATTGTGAGGTACGCAACGGCACGACCATCCCCATCTCGGGCGGTGAGGCCGAGTTTACGCGCTACGGCTTTGCCCGCCTGCTGGATGCCCGCGCGGTGGACATCGTGCAGCCTGACTGCTGCGTTACCGGAGGCCTGAGCGAGTTTGCCAACGTGGCCATGCTTGCCACAATTCACGACATTCGCTGCTGCCCGCACATCTGGGGCAGTGCCGTGGCCCTGCAAACAGGCCTGCACGCTGCCTTCAGTCTGCCAGATTACCCCGAAAGCCTCACCCCCGCGCCCGTGTGGCTGGAATACGACCGCAGCACCAACGTGCTGCGCGAGGAACTGAACCTGAACCGTATTCGCATGGTCGATGGCTGGATAGATCTGCCCGAGAGGCCGGGACTTGGGTTTGAGGTCAACCGCGACGTGCTGGAACATTACCGCATCTGCGAACTGGAAAGGAGCCTGGGACAATGAAACAGTATATTGATGGCGCGCTGGTGAACGGCGCCGGGGATCTCATGCATGTATATAACCCCGCCACGGGCCAGGAGGAGGCCTCGTTCAGCGGCGCCAGCTCTGCCCAGGCGCTAGAGGCCCTTCAGGCCGCACAGAGGGCCTTCGCGGAATGGTCGGCCCTGTCCATCGCCCAGCGTGAACGGCATATTCTACGCCTGGCGGACGCTATCGAAAGCTACCAGAGCGAGGTGGTGGATACCCTTATCGCTGAAACCGGCAAGCCCATGGCCACCGCCCTCTACGACTTCGGCATGCTGGTGGACTGCCTGCGCTACTTCAACGAGGAAATGAAGCGCATGCACGGCCAGATCATCAGCGATTACGACAACAGCCATACCAACCTCATTTTGCGCAAACCCATCGGTGTGGTGGCCGCCTATCTGGCATGGAACTTCCCGTTGCTCAACGTGGGCTACAAGCTGGGGCCCATTCTGGCCTCGGGCTGCACCTGTGTGCTCAAGCCTGCCTCCATTACCCCTCTGAGCACTCTGCTCATCGGCCGCATTGCCAACGAGATCGGATTCCCACGGGGGGTTATCAATATCATTAGCGGCCCACGCGCCGTCTGCGAGGCCATGAACCGCAGTCCCATTCCCAGCATGCTTACCCTCATTGGCTCCAGTGCCACCGGCCGGGAGATCATCGCCCAGTCCGCTACCAGTGTAAAGCGGTTTTCGCTGGAACTGGGTGGCAACGCACCGGTGGTTGTGCTGGACGACGCTGACATCGATGCTGTCGCCCGCATGACCGTGCGGCAGAAATTTGACAACTGTGGTCAGGTATGCGTAAGCCCCAACCGCGTGTTTGTGCCCCGCTGCAGATTAGAGGAATTCCTTTCTTCCGCTGCCGATGAGATCAAAAAGCTGACTCTCACCTGCTTCGCGGGTGATGGCCAGCCCGTTGGTCCCCTGAGCTCTGCCGGTGCGCGTGAGCGCGTGGAAGCTCTGGTGGCTGATGCCGTTGAAAAGGGCGCGCGCCTGATCGCAGGCGGCCAGCGGCCCGATCATCCCGGCTACTACTACTATCCCACCCTTCTGGCCGGCGTGACGGCCGATATGCGCGTTTATCGCGAGGAGATCTTCGGGCCGGTGATGCCCGTAATCGACTATGGTCCTGAGGACGACGTTGTCGCCTTGGCCAACGACACCGAATACGGCCTGGCCGCCTATCTCTACACACACAACCTGGAACGCGCGATGGAGGTGGCCCAGGGCATGCGCTTTGGGTCGGTGTGCGTCAATGAGCCCTTCTACGCCTTCAACCTGCCCCATGGCGGCGTGAAGGAAAGCGGTGTGGGCAAGGATTGCTCGCACTTCAGCCTGGAGGAATATCTGGAAGTGCGCCGCATATCCATCCGGCACTGAGCCGGTTTTGGGAGGGCGTTGGAAACGCGCCAGGAACCTCGGCCTCGTCAGGCCTCGCCACACGCTTCTCCATCTGCGACATAAGCACAGGGGAAACGCGCAAGGTTTTCGAATCCACCGCACATATCGCTGGATTCGGAATACAGCTCGGAGGGCTGCGGCCCTCCGAAACTCTTAAAGAAGCCACTTTGCAGTGCAGCAAAGTGGCTTCTTTGACAGGTCTGGCACCTTTGCTGGGCAGAAGCGTTTTTTGCACCCTTGGCAGGGCCTGCCTTCTGTGCTACAATAAACGGGAATGCTGTGTTTTCCAATGCGACCCCTCCCCCGGAAAGGACCGTAAACGCATGCAAACGCGCAAGCTGACGAAGTATCACATCCACACGGGCCGGCTGACCCGCCCCGTCGATTTCGCTGTGGTCAGCGACCTGCACGATGAGCCCTACGACGACCTGTGGCCCATGCTGGATGGTGCCGATGCGCTGCTGGTGCCCGGCGATGTGTGCGACCGGTACCGCCAGTCCTCGGCCAGGGGCGTCGCCTTTCTCAAAGAGGCGGCCGACCGGCTGCCCACTTTTTTTTCACTGGGCAATCACGAAACGCGGCAGAAGCAGTTCCGCCTGCTGGTGGGCGATCTGGAGCGGACGGGCGCGGAGGTGCTGATCAACCGCTATGTGCGCTTCGGGGAATGCTGGATCGGCGGATGGTATCCGCCTTCCATCGTGCGCGAGCCCGACATGATGGATCAGTTTGAAAAGCTGGACGGCGTGAAGGTGCTCCTGTGCCACAAGCCGGAGCATTACATCAAATTCATGCGCGGGCGCGCGCTGGACCTGGTGGTGGCCGGGCACGCGCACGGCGGACAGATCCGCGTGGCCGGACGCGGGGTGTTTTCGCCGGGTCAGGGGCTTTTTCCCCGCTATACCTACGGCGTGGTGGACGGGCGGATGGTCATCTCCGCAGGAGCGGGCAACCCGGTGCATCTGCCGCGCTGGGGCAATCCCTGCGAGGTACTGCGCGTCACGCTGGACTGAAATTCCGCCGAAGAAGGAGGTCGTTCCCATGGGACAGTGCCGGGAGATACGCTGTGAGGACATTGCCGCGACGGTTGCGCGGCTGTGTGTGCAAGCCTGCACGCTGCTGCCGGAGCCGGTGCGGGAGCTGCTGGAGGGGGCCTGCGAAACGGAGCCCTTCCCGCCTGCCCGGGAAACGCTGCAGCTGATTTGTCATAACGCCGACGTGGCGCGTGAGCGCCGCATGCCCATCTGCCAGGATACCGGCATGGCCGTGGTCTATGCCGAGGTGGGACAGGATGCGCATATCTGCGGCGGGCTGCTGGAGGATGCGGTCAACGAGGGCGTCAGGCGCGGATACACCGACGGTTACCTACGCAAGTCCGTGGTGCGCGACCCCATCCGCCGTGGAAATACGGGCGATAACACCCCCGCCGTGCTGCATGTGCGGCTGGTTGCGGGCGACCGGCTTAGGCTCACGGTCGCGCCCAAGGGATTCGGCAGCGAGAATATGAGCCGCCTGTGCATGCTTACCCCTGCCCAGGGCCTGGAGGGCGTAAAGGACTTTGTGGTGGAAACGGCGCGCCTTGCGGGCGCCAACCCCTGTCCGCCCATGATGCTGGGCGTGGGGGTGGGCGGCACCTTTGAGCGCGTGGCGGAGCTGGCCAAGGAGGCCCTCGTGGAGCTGCGCCAGGGGCCGCATCCCGACCCCTATTACGATGCGCTGGAGCGGGAGCTGACGCAGCGCGTCAATGCCCTGGGCGTCGGGCCTCAGGGCTTCGGAGGGAAAACCACGGCGCTCAGTGTGCGCATCAAGGCGGCGCCTACCCATATCGCCGGCCTGCCGGTTGCGGTCAACGTGGGCTGCCACGTTACGCGCCATGCCAGCGCGATTCTTTGAGGATTGGGAGGATGCGGCCATGATTCGTTTGAATGCCCCTCTTACGGCGGAGGCGATCCGAAGCCTGCACGCAGGCGACCGCGTGCTGCTTTCGGGGGTGATCTACACCGCGCGTGACGCGGCGCATGCCCGTTTGTGCGCTGCGCTGGATGCGGGTGAGGAGCTGCCCGTGGACCTGCGCGGACAGACGGTTTTTTACGCGGGCCCCACGCCCACGCCGCCCGGAAAGGCCTGCGGGGCGATCGGTCCCACCACCAGCATGCGCATGGATGCCTTTACGCCCCGGCTGCTGCGCTATGGCGTCAACGCCATGATCGGCAAGGGGGAGAGGGGAGAGGCGGTGCGCGCTGCCATCATGGAGACGGGCGCGGTCTACTTTGCGGCCATCGGCGGCTGCGCGGCTTATATGGCCGCCTGCGTGGAGGCGTTGGAGGTGGTCGCCTATGACGACCTGGGTACTGAGAGCATCAAGCGGCTGACGGTACGCGACCTGCCGCTCACCGTGGCGCTGGATGCCCAGGGGGGCGACGCCTATGCCATGGGTGCGGAGCGCTACCGGGAACTGTGCCAGAATCCTTGAAATATAAGGGTTATGCATCATCCATTCGCATATGCAGAAAAATGTTGAATATTTATGCAAAAAGAGCTTGACAGGATGCATAACTGGTTGTATACTATGCACGTTCCCAGATGAACGAGCGAATGAATGGAGGCAACCATCATGAAGAAGATTCTGGCTGTGGCTTTGACGCTTGCATTGACTTTGACCGCCTTCGCCGCGTGCGCGGAGAGCAAGGAAACCCTGACCATGGCGACCAACGCGTCCTTCCCTCCCTATGAATATGTCGAGGGCGACCAGGTTGTGGGCATTGATCCCGAAATCGCCGCCGCTGTGTGCGAGAAGATGGGCTACGATCTTGAGATCGTGGATACCGAGTTTGATTCCCTGATCTCCGGCGTGGCCAGCGGCAAGTACGACTTCGTCATGGCCGGCATGACCGTGACCGAAGAGCGCAAGCAGATGGTCAGCTTCTCGGATACCTACGCCACCGGCGTTCAGGTCATCATCGTCAAGGACGACAGCCCCATCACCAGCGTGGATGACCTGCTGGCGGACGGCGCGAACTACACCGTCGGCACGCAGAACGCCACCACCGGCTACATTTACGCCATGAGCGACATCGAAGACGCCGGCAAGGGCACTGTCGCTGCTTTCCCCAACGGCAACGAGGCCGTGATGGCGCTGGTCAACGGCAAGATCGACTGCGTGATCATCGACAACGAGCCCGCCAAGGCGTATGTCGCCGCCAACGAAGGCCTCAAGATCCTGGACAGCACCTATGTGGTGGAGGACTACGCGGCCTGCTTTGCCAAGGACAACACCGAGCTGGTTGAGAAGTTCAACGCGGCTCTGGAAGAGCTGACCGCCGACGGCACCATCCCGGCGATCATCGAGAAGTACATCCCGGCCGAATAATCCAACCGGATGCAGCAGGGGAGCGGCAGCGCCGCCCCCCTTTCTTCGCACCAAAGACTGATAGGGGGCTGAGCGCGTGACGCTTCTGACAGACCTTGCGGCGTGGTTTGACGACGTAAAGGCCGAATTTATTCTGAATTTCATTGACAAAAACCGCTGGCGCATGCTGCTGACCGGCCTGGGCAATACGCTGCTGATCGCGCTTCTTGCCTGCCTGATCGGCATTGTGCTGGGCGTGGTGGTGGCCATCCTGCGCACCACCTGGGATAATGCCGGCTCTGGGATGCGCAAGGGTCCGGCGCGCCTGATCTTTGCATTTTTGAACCGGCTGTGCCTGATCTACACCACCATCATCCGCGGCACGCCCATGGTCATCCAGCTTCTGATTATGTATTACATCATCTTCGCCACATCGGACAATGGCGTGATGGTGGCCACGCTGGCTTTCGGCATCAACAGCGGCGCGTATGTGTCGGAGATTTTCCGCTCCGGCATCATGAGCATCGACAAGGGGCAGATGGAGGCGGGCCGCAGTCTGGGCCTGAATTACCTCAAGACCATGTGGTTCGTCATCGCGCCGCAGGTGCTCAAAAATGTGCTGCCCACGCTGGCCAACGAGTTCATTACCCTGCTGAAGGAAACCTCCGTGGCGGGCTACGTGGCCGTCAGCGATCTGACCTTCGCGGGCAACCGCATCCGCGGCGTCACCTATTCGCCGTTCATGCCGCTGATTGCGGTGGCAATCATCTATCTGATTCTGGTCATGTTCCTCACCCGTATGGTGAGCAAGCTGGAAAGGAGGCTGCGTCAGGGTGATAACCGTTAAGGGACTCAAAAAATCCTTTGGGCAGCTCGAGGTCCTCAAGGGCATCGACCAGCATATTACTCCCGGCGAAAAAGTCGTGATCATCGGCCCCAGCGGTTCGGGCAAGAGCACCTTTCTGCGCTGCCTGAATCTGCTTGAGCGGCCCACCGAAGGGCAGATTCTCTTTGAAGGCACCGACATCACCGACCCCAAATGCGACATCAACCTGATCCGCCGCCGCATGGGCATGGTGTTTCAGCAATTTAACCTGTTTCCGCATCTGACCGTGATGCAGAACCTTACGCTGGCTCCCATTCAGACCGGCCAGATGTCCAAAGAAGCGGCAACCGAAAAGGCCACCCAGCTGTTGGCGCGCGTGGGTCTGCTGGAGAAGGCGGGCGTATATCCCAAGCAGCTTTCCGGCGGACAGCAGCAGCGCATCGCCATTGTGCGCGCCCTTTGCATGAACCCCGACGTGATGCTCTTTGACGAACCCACCAGCGCCCTGGACCCCGAAATGGTGGGCGAGGTGCTGGACGTGATGAAGAAGCTCGCCGCCGAGGGCATGACCATGGTGGTCGTGACGCACGAGATGGGCTTTGCCCGCGAGGTGGGCGACCGCGTCCTCTTCATGGACGAGGGCCGCGTACTGGAAGAGGGCACGCCCCGCGACATTTTTGAAAACCCGCAGAATCCCCGGACGCAGGACTTCCTGCGCAAGGTCCTCTAACCCCAGGGCTGACGCCCTGGACCCAATTCCGCCGGAGATGACGGATAGTGGGGCGGGCTCCCCGCGACCAGGGCTGACGCCCTGGACCCAATTCCGCCGGAGGTGGCGGGCACCGGGGCGGGCTCCCCGCGTTCGGAGTTTCAGGGCAGACGCGCTCCCTGCGCAAAAATCAGAGAATCCCTGCCGGTCAGGTGGCAACAGCAGCGTTGAACGGTGCTGGCTGACCGGCAGGGATTTTTCGTGCCCGGATATTCTTTCGTATCCGGATATTCTTTGACTTTTGAGAAATGTTGCGGATCGCGCAATGCGCAGGGAAATCAAAAATGCCATTCTTTTGCAGCCGGCTCCGCAGGCCCTTTTGGGCAGAGGTGCCGCCGCATTGGTGCGCGCAGGGTGCCTTCCCCTGAATTCCCCAAAATTCTTGAAAAAAATCCCCACAAAAAGAGTTTACAAGTTGCGCGAAACTGTGTTATAATTCAAAAGTTGGAGTATGCCGGGAGCCGTGGGCGGCTGCATGCGCTCAAAAGGCGCGTGACCACGGGCCGGGCGGAAACATCATCACTGACAAAGCGCGGCCGTCAGGGCCGTGCGGGGGCTTGGGATGCGCTTCGCTCTCTCTACGTGGACGCGTCCAACTTCAAGAGCCCCTTCGGCTCAAGAGAGCACATTACATGGAGGTGTAACCACACATGGCACGTATTGCGGGCGTAGACCTGCCCAGGGAAAAGCGTGTGGAGATCGGCCTGACCTACATCTTCGGCATCGGCCTGGCCACGTCCAAGCAGATCCTCGCCGAAACCGAGATCAATCCCGATACCCGCGTCAAGGACCTCAGCGAAAACGATGTGAGCAAGCTTCGTGAATACATCGAGCATCACGTCAAGGTGGAGGGCGACCTTCGCCGTGAGGTGTCCCTCAACATCAAGCGTCTGGTGGAGATCGGCTGCTATCGCGGCGTGCGCCACCGCCGCAACCTGCCCGTCCGCGGACAGAACACCAAGAACAACGCGCGTACCCGCAAGGGCCCCAAGCGCACCATCGCGGGCAAGAAGAAGGCCACTCGTTAACCAGACGCAAAGTATGCTGATTCAGCATGGAGGGATGAACAAACATGGCACCCAAGCAAAAGCTTAAGAAGGTAACGCGCAAGCGCCGTGAAAAGAAGCTCGTCGAGCGTGGCGCCGCGCATATCCGTTCTTCCTTTAACAATACCATCGTTACCCTGACCGACACCAACGGCAACGCCCTCAGCTGGGCCAGCGCCGGCGGCCTGGGCTTCCGTGGAAGCAAGAAGTCCACGCCCTTTGCCGCTCAGATGGCTGCTGAGACCGCCGCAAAGGCCGCCATGGAGTTTGGCCTCAAGACTGTCGAGGTCTATGTCAAGGGCCCCGGTTCCGGGCGTGAGGCCGCCATCCGCAGCCTGCAGGCCGCGGGTCTGGAAGTCAACATGATCAAAGACGTTACACCCATTCCGCACAACGGATGCCGTCCGCCCAAGCGTAGAAGAGTGTAAGGATTTCGAGGAGGTACAATCAACATGGCAAGATATACCGATTCCGTGTGCCGTATGTGCCGCCGCGAGGGCACCAAGCTCTTCCTCAAGGGCGAGAAGTGCTTCTCGTCCAAGTGCGCGCAGCAGAACCGCCCCACCCCTCCGGGCCAGCATGGACAGGCCCGGCAGCGTAAGGCGAGCGAGTACGGCCTCCAGCTTCGTGAAAAGCAGAAAGCCCGCCGCGCCTATGGCCTGATGGAAGGCCAGTTCAAGCGCACCTTTGCCCGTGCCACCGGCATGAAGGGCATCACCGGCGACAACCTGCTCCAGCTCCTCGAGCTGCGCCTGGATAATGTCGTCTACCGCAGCGGCCTTGCCGCCAGCCGCGCTCAGGCCCGTCAGCTCGTCTGCCACGGCCTGATGACCGTCAACGGCAAGAAGGTGGACATCCCCTCCTACACCGTCAAGCAGGGCGATGTGATCGGCGTCAAGTCCACCAAGAAGGATATCGCCATCTTCAAGGCTGCCAAGGAAGGCTCCGGCCGCGTGGTGCCCAAGTGGCTCACCACCGACCTTGAAAACCTCACCGCCACCGTCGCCGCCCTGCCGCAGCGCGATGACGTCGATTTGACCCTGCAGGAAAACATGATCGTCGAGTTCTACTCTCGTTAGGATGAGGCGTTACTCCCTCAACCCAATGGCTTAAAACAGGAGGGTAAAACGAATGATCGAAATCGAAAAGGCGCGCATCGACTGTGCGGAGCTCAGCCCGGATGGCACCTACGGCAAATTCGTCGTGGAGCCCCTGGAGCGCGGCTTTGGCAACACGCTGGGCAACGCCCTGCGCCGTGTGCTGCTTAGCTCGCTGCCCGGCGTGGCCGTGACCAGCATCAAGATCGAGGGCATTCAGCATGAGTTTTCCACCGTGCCCGGCGTCACCGAGGACGTGAGCGAGCTCATCCTGAACCTCAAGACCTTGTCGGCCAAGCTGTATTCCGATCAGCCCAAAACCGTCATGCTCGATGTGAAGGGCCCCGCCGAGGTCAAGGCCAAGGACATCGCCATTGATGACGAGCTTGAGTTCATCGATCCGGAGATGCATATCGCCACCCTCAACGAGGATGCCCACCTGCAAATGACGCTGACCATCGACAAGGGCCGCGGATACGTGAGCGCGGAAAAGAACAAGTATCCCAACATGCCCATCGGGGTCATTCCGATCGACTCCATCTTCACCCCCATCCGCAAGGTCAACTACACGGTGACCGATACCCGCGTGGGCCAGATCACCGACTATGACAAGCTGACCCTGGAGGTGTGGACCAACGGCAGCGTTCAGCCTGACGAGGCCATCAGCCTTGCCGCCAAGATCCTCACCGAGCATCTGACCCTGTTCGTCGGCCTGACCGATCAGGTGACCACCATCTCCTTCACCGATCAGGAAGACGACAAGAAGGAAAAAGTGCTCGAGATGACCATCGAGGAGCTGGACCTGAGTGTGCGTGCCTACAATTGCCTCAAGCGCGCGGGTATCAACACCGTTGCGGAGCTGGTGCAGCGCAACCAGGAGGATATGATGAAGGTGCGCAACCTCGGCCGCAAGAGCCTGGAGGAAGTGGAGCAGAAGCTCGAAGCGCTTAACCTCTCGCTGCGCCCCAGCGACGAATAACCGACCGATTCCCTAAAAGGAGGATAACATACCATGGCACAACGGAAACTGGGCCGTACTGCCGATCAGCGCAAGGCGCTTTTGCGCAATCAGGTGACCAACCTGATTTGGTATGGCCGCATCGAGACGACCGAGGCCCGCGCCAAGGAAGTGCGCCGTGCCGCCGAGCGCCTGATCACGCTTGCGGTCAATGAGTGCGATAACACCGTGGAAGTCACCAAGGAAACCCATAACGACAAGGGCCAGCTCGTGACCCTCAACGTGGTCAACGACGCCCCCAGCAAGCTGCATGCCCGCCGCCTGATGATGAGCTACCTCTATGAGCTCAAGGATGTGCAGCGCAAGGATGAGGACAAGGCCGACTGGAAGGAGCGCACCAAGGACGTCAAGTATCCCGTGGTGGAGAAGCTCTTCCGCGAATATGGCCCCAAGTTCAAAAAGCGCAACGAGGAAAAGAAGTGCGCCGGTGGCTACACCCGCATTTACAAGCTCGGACCCCGTCGCGGCGACGCTGCCGAGATGTGCGTGATCGAGATCATCTGATCTTTCAGAGCGTTCCCAAACGCCCCGCCTGTTTTCAGGCGGGGCGTTTTTGCACCCTTGTGTCACCGCCGGGCATGGGGTATAATGGGAGCATCTAACCGAAGGAGGGCGGGACATGCAAAAGCGGGAACGGCGCCTCACCGCGCTGCTGCTGGGGTGTCTGGCGCTGGTTTCGGCGGCTGTCACCGCCTGGGTGTGCCTGAAGGAACAGCCGGGGAATGTTGCGGCGTTTGAAACGCGGTTCCTCGACGTGAGCGAGATGGGCTTCGAGGCCGGCGAAGGACTGGCGCTGGAAGCCCTGCCCGATGCGCTGAACCTGCGCTGGGAGGCGGGGGAGGACGTGGAGCGAAGCGCCGCTTCCGCCGCCATGCCGCTGGAGCCGGGCACGCGCGCAGCCACGCTGACGGTCTACGCCTCCGGTGCGCACAATGCGCTGGCGAGCGAGCGCTGGGGCTATCAGGTATGGCTGGAATGGACGTGCCTCTCTGAGAGGGACGGGCGTGTGATCGACACCGCCTGCATCGAACTGCCGCTGGAGAGCGACAAGGAGCGCGTCCGCGCCTGTGCCGTCAGCGTGCGTGCAGAGCCGGAAGAACCCTGCCGGGTGCAGGCCCGCGTGCTGGTGACGCCCCTTGACGGGGAGACGGCGGCAGGACATCTCACGCTGGCGGACTGGGAGGTGAGCGCGCGGTGAACACCATCACGGACGAAGGCCGCCTCACGCCCCGCCGCGCCGCCCTCGTGCTCGCCGTGCTGCTGGCGCTGGGGCTCGCGCTCCGCGTGGCGGCCATTGTGCCCTATGCCATGGGCCCGAACACCTATTCCGACGACAATGGCTATCTGACCAGCGGCATCACCTTCGCGCGCACGGGCTACATCGCCTACGCGGACCCCGGCTTGCAAACCACGGCCATCGGTCCGGGCATGCCGCTTCTGCTGGGCGGGCTGATCGCCCTGTTGGGAGCCGACCCGGTCGGTCTGGTGGCTGCGCACATCGTCTTTTCCTGCATCGGACTTCTGACGGCCATCGCTGCCTATCTACTGGGCGCGCTGCTGTGCTCGCGCGTGGCGGGACTGATTGCCGCCGGGCTGTGCGTGCTGGAGCCGGCGCTGCTGTCGGTCAACATCGTCTTTCTGACCGAAACGCCCTACATGTGCCTGAACCTGTTTGCCATCTACTTTCTGCTGGCCAGCGTGCGGGAATGGCGCTGGGGACGGTACTGGGCCGGGGTGTTGTGCATGTGCGGCGCGGCCTTTTTCAAGGGATTGGGGCTGCTGGCGCTCGTCGCTCCCGCCGCGCTGCTCCTGCGCCGCCGCGAAAACCTGCGCCCGTGGCTGCTTCGCGCGTGCGCCGCGCTGGCGGCCTTTGTGCTGCTGTTCATCCCATGGTGGGTCAGAAACGGCGTGCTCACGGGCGAATTTGTGCCCTTCACCGCCAACCGGGGCGACATACAGCTCATGGGCTCCTACATAGGCTTTGGCTATCCGGAGGGAACCTATGAGGAAGCCGTGCTCCAGTCGGACCGCGAGGCCTGGGAGCAGGGCTATCAGGACGACATGGAGAGGCGCTTTGCCCGGCGGGGCGAAATGGGGAAGGAGCGCCTGTGGCAGTGGTTTACGGAAAATCCGCTGGCCTTTGTGGCGAGCCACCTCCTCTACAAGCCGCTGGCGCTGACGGTTTCCCACCTGCGCACGGTGGACCTGATGTCCGACAGGCTGATGGCCCTTGTGTGGTGGGGCTGTCTGGCACTGGCGGCATGGGGGCTTCTGTGCCCGCGCCTGGGCGGGCGTGCGCGGCGCGGGTATTATGCGCCGGCGGTCTATCTGCTGGTGGCCACGCTGATCACCGCCATCTATGCGCCCCTGCCGCGCTACGGCGTGTCGCATGTGCCCATCTGGCTCGTGTACAGCGGCGCGGGCCTTCAGGACCTGGGCGGACGCGCGCTGCGCCTGCTTCGTGGAAAAGACGAAATCCATTGATGGTTTCACCGCCTCCGGTACAAACTACCGGGGAGGTGGGTATACATGAGCACGAGGCTTTGGCGGCGCTGGCGCAAGGATGCGCCCTGCGTCAGCCCCCCGGACAGCGAGGACCGCGCCCAGATGGAGGAGCCTACGGAAAATGCCGCGGCGACCGATGCCGAGAAAGCCAATCTGGTCGTGCGGCAGATCGACCGGTGGATCGCTTCCATGGAGCGGCTGCGTCTGGCGGACTACGTGCGCTATGTGGACGACCGCAAGCGCCTGTTCTGGACCAGCTTTTTCAGCGGCGTGGCGCGCGGGGTGGGCATGGCGGTGGGCTTTACCATTCTGGGCGCCATTCTGGTGATTATCCTGCAGGATCTGGCGCGCCACAACCTGCCGCTGATCGGGGATATGCTGGCGCAGATCGTCAGCGTGGTGCAAAAACAACTGGAATAAGGGGGACCCGATGAAACGGATGATCGGAGTGCTGCTGGCCGCGCTTGCGCTGGACGCCGGGACCAAGTGGCTGGCATCCGAGCTGCTGGCGGGGCGCACGGTGGCGCTGGGCTGGCTGGTGGAGCTGCGGCTGACCCGCAACGACGGCATGGCGCTGGGGCTGTTTGCGGGCAACCGGGCGGCGGGCATGCTGCTGCCGCTGGCGGTGATTCTCTGCGGCTGGCTGCTGCTGAGGCGCTACCGGCTCACCCCCTTTACGCAGACGGCATGCGGGCTGGTGCTGGGCGGCTTTCTGGGCAATTTTTTGGAGCGCCTGTGGCACGGCTGGGTGCTGGACATGATCTATTTTCCGTTTTTGCCCTGGTTTGTGTGCAACGTGGCGGATATCGCCATCTGTGCGGGCGTGGCGCTGCTGGCGGGGAGCCTGCTGTTTCGTCCGCAGGATTGGAAGGAAGCGTAAGGGATATGCAAAAGATCACGGCGGTGGCCACGGAAGAGGCGCGGCTGGATCTGCTGGCCGCGCAGGCCAGCGGCGCCAGCCGGTCGCAGGCGGCCCGGTGGATTGAGCAGGGGTTATGCCAAGTCAACGGCATGGCGCGCAAAAAGCCCGCCTTCAAGGTCGGCGCGGGGGACGCGCTGGAGCTGACCGTGCCCGACGCAGAGGAAACGCCCGTGGAAAAGGAAGATATTCCGCTTGAAATCCTCTATGAGGACGCGGATCTGGCCGTGGTGGTCAAGCCGTGCGGCATGGTGGTGCACCCCGCCGCGGGCAATGAAAGCGGCACGCTGGTCAACGCGCTGCTCTACCACATGGAGGACCTCAGCGGCATCGGCGGGGTGAAGCGGCCTGGCATCGTGCACCGGCTGGACAAGGATACCAGCGGCCTTCTCATGGTGGCCAAAAACGACCTGGCGCATCAGGGCCTGAGCGACCAGCTGCGCGCGCGCACGATGGAAAAGCACTATCTGGCCGTGGTGGACGGACGCATGCGCGAGCCGTCCGGGCGGGTGGACAAGCCCATTGCCCGCAGCACGAAGGACCGCAAGCGCATGGCCGTGGACCCCGCCGGGCGCGAGGCGGTGACGGAGTGGACGCTGCTGGAAAACCTGAAAAACGCGGCGCTGCTGGATGTGCATATCCTGACCGGGCGCACGCATCAAATCCGCGTGCATATGCAGAGCCTGCACCATCCCGTGGCCGGAGATCCCATCTACGGACAAAAAAACGGCGTGAAGGCGCCCAGACTGATGCTGCACGCCTACACGCTGTCCTTTACCCACCCCAGAACGGGCGAGCGTCTGTCCTTTACGGCGCCGCCGCCGGAGGCGTTTACCGCGGCTGTGAAAAAGTGGCGGGAGGACCCCGCCGCGCCGCTGCCCTATCAGGTGTCCGTCTCCGGCTGATCGGGCCCCAGCTTGCCCTGCGCCCAATGCCGGCGGCAGAGGCTGACATAGCTTTCGCTGCCGCCCAGCACAATCTGTTCGCCCTCGCGGGCCACCTTGCCGTCTACCACGCGCGCGTTGCAGACGGCTTTTTTGCCGCACCAGCAGATGGTCTTGACCTCCTCGATGGTGTCGGCCCAGGCCAGCAGCCACTGGCTGCCCTCAAAAAGCTCGTTGCGGAAATCACACCGGAGGCCGTAGGCGATCACCGGCACGTTGTCGATGTCCACCACCCGCACCAGACGCTCCACCTGCGCGCGGGTGAGAAACTGCGCCTCGTCCACGATCAGGCAGTCATAGTCCCGCACGTTGAAGCGGTCCAGGTCCTCAATGAAATGGCAGTGGCAGCGAAGGCCGCTGCGGCTGGCGATCATGGTTTCGCCGTCACGGTTGTCCAGGCGGGGCTTGAGCATCAAAACCCGCTGCCCGCGCTCCAGGTAGTTGTGGCGCACCATGATGGCGTTGGCGGTTTTGCTGGAGCCCATCGCGCCGTAGCGAAAGTAGAGCTTGGCCATGGAAGAATCAGCCTCCGGGAAAGAAAATGAGATTATTGGATGCCCAGCTGCGCCGCGAGATTTTCGGCGCGCTGCGCCGCGTCGCGGTAGCCGGACAGGGAGGAAAAGAGGTCATAGGCGCCCTGCAGATCGCCGCTTGCCTCCAGCGCGTCGGCCTGGTCATACTCGGCGTCCCGCAGGTAGGTCTTGCACTCCACCGCCTGATCCGCGCTGCTGAGGTAATCGCCCAGGAGCATGAACAGGTCGATGGCGGTCTGGTAATCGCCCTCCTGCTTGAGGGCAATGGCGCGGTTGTAGATCTGCCCGCGCAGGTTGTAGAGGCGGTCCTCGGCGTCGTCGATGGTGATGGCCGCCTCATAGGCAAAGAGCGCCTCATCATAGCGGGCGTTTGCCTCGGCGTCGCGCCCCAGGCAATACTGGCTGCGAAGGGGCGCATCCTCAAAGTCCCCGATGGCTTCAAACGCCTCGGCAGCCTCGGCAAAACGGCCCTCCTCGGCCAGGACGTGGGCGTGGCAGTACTGGTAGCGCTCCCGGCCATAGAGAATGTCGAGCGACTGGGCAAAGTATGGCTCCGCCTCGGCGTATTGGCCCTGCTCATAGAGCACCAGCCCGCGGGAATAGGCGGCGTAGGCGGGCGCCTGCGCGTAATCGCCCAGGCGCTCGAAGGCCTCGGCGGCTTCGGCATATTCGCCGGAGGCGAAGGTGTCCAGAGCGCGATTGTAGGAACGGCTGTAATCCGTCGAGCAGGCCGACAGGCACAGAAGAACGCCTGCGAACACGCCAAGCAGCGCCCCAAGGCGCGCACGGTTCATGCATGCACCTCCCTTTTGGCGGGATCAAAGTCGCTTTTCAAAATGGCGTACAGGTCCACATCCGCAAAGCGGCCCTTGTTGTAGATGCGCTGGCGCAGCGTGCCCTCGTGCTTCATGCCGGCGTTTCGCATCACGTGGCCGCTGGCGGGGTTGTCACACTCATGCTGGGCTTCGATGCGGTTGAGGTTGAGGCGGGTGAATCCAAATTCCAGCACGCAGGTAAGCGCCTCGGTCATGAAGCCGCGGTTCCAGTAGGCGCGGCTGAGGCTGTAGCCCACCTCGGCGGAGCGGTTTTCGGTCTGGACCCACATAAAGCCGATGGTGCCGATCACCTTGCCCGTGTCGCGCAGGGCGATGACAAACGTGCCCGGCGCGCAGCTGCGGTACTGGCGCAGAAGGTAGCGGATATAGGCGCGCGTCTGGTGGATGGAGCGGTGCGCATCCCACAGGACGTGGCGCGCCACTTCCGGATCACGGGAATACTCGTACAGGTCCTGCGCGTCGCTCATGCGCACGGGGCGCAGGATGAGCCGCCGGGTGAGCATGGTGGGCAGGCGGCCAAAGACCTCCAGATATGTCTGCATGGCAGGGAAGCCCTTTCTTTCAATAAACAGCGGACATCAGATCACCCGGCTTCCGGGCTGGGCAAAGGGCGGACGGGTCACGCCCAGGACGAGCAGATACACCCCCAGCGCCAGCAATAGCAGCAGCGCTGTCATCAGCAGCCAGAACGCGGGGGAACGACGCGACCGGGACATACAAATCCTCCTTATTTCATTCGCCAATTCTGGAAAAGCCTGAAAAAGTCGGGAACCTTTCCGGCGGATGAATCGTTACTTTTCATGAGGCGTAAAGCGAGCGTCAGGCGTGCAGCTTCTGCCACGCCATCAAAAGGCCCAGCGCGGTCTTGGCGTCGCACAGCTCGCCGCTCATCACGCGGCTGACGGCCTCGGAAAGCGGCATCTTCTCCACGTGCAGAAATTCGTCCGGATCGGGGTGGTCCTCATGCTGGCTCAGCTCCGTGGCCAGGTACAGGCCGATTTGCTCGGTGCAAAAGCCCGGCGTGGTCACCACATGCGTGAGCTTTTCCATCTTCCCGGCGCGCAGGCCCGTTTCCTCCTCCAGCTCGCGGTGCGCGCAGGCGAGGGGGTCCTCCCCGACGTAGTCCAGCTTGCCGGCGGGGATCTCCAGGGTCATCAGATCCACCACCACGCGGTGCTGGCGCACCAGGTACACGTTCCCCTCATCGTCCACGGGCACCACGGCCGCCGCGCCCTTGTGGCGCACCACCTCGCGCAGGGCGGTCTGGCCGTTGGGCAGGCGCACCTGCATGTGGGTTACGTCGATAAGCACGCCGTGAAACATCTCTTTCTCGGACAGGGGAACCTCACGCAGGTCGGGATGATCGCACATAGCGGGTCGCCTCCAAAATATCGTTCCCTTGTGTATTCGCCGCCAGAGTGCCTTCCCCCTTGTGGAAAGAGCAAAAAGGGCGGGGAAAGAACAGCGTATTACTTGTAAAAACTGACCCGCACCGACAGAAACTGCCGCCCCACTTTCCTTGACAGTCGAAATCAAACCCCGTACAATGAGAGTGGCCGCGAGCGACCAGCCGTGGCCCAGCAGGGGAAAACAGGCCTCAGTTGCAACGAAGGAGGATAACCATATGGCAAAGCATATTCCCGGAGCTTTCAGGCGCGTGCTGGCGCTTGCCACCAGCGTGCTGCTCATCGCGGCGCAGCTGGTGCTGCCCGTGGCCGCTCTGGCGCAGGATATCAGCATGCTGCCCACCGTAACGCTGCAGTGGATAGCACCTGCGGACGGAAGCGTGCAGAGCACCACCGTGATGGCGAGCCTCTATGGCGAGCAGGTGGTCTATTGGGCCACCGTGCCAGAAGAGGCGCTACAGAACGGCGTGACCATCGCCGGCATCACCGGGATGGAGGACCCCTCGATGGTGACCTATGCGCCCGCCGTCGGCACGCCCGTGACCGGCAATTCCACGGCGGTGGACGGCATTCCGGCCGTCAATATCGAGGTATGGCGCAACGGCGTATTTGAGATCGCCTATCCGCTGTACCTGTCCGTGATTCCCATGCCGCCGTATCAGCCGGCGGGGCCCACCAGCGGTACGGTGCATATCTCCTACAGCTTTGCGGGCGCCGAGGTTTACGGCTTTGACGAGACGGTGCCGGCGGAGGGGCGCAGCTTCGCCCCGGACGCATCGCTGGTACCGGCTGGCTACGAGCTTGTCAGCACGGGCGAAGTGTTTGTGAAGCTCAATCCCGACGGCACCACCAGCCCCAATCCCGTGGTCTTTGAGGTGCAGCAGAGCGCGCCGCAGGTCGTCAACTCGACGGTGACGTTCCATCATCTCGACGAAGTGACCGGCCAGCAGATCACCGGCGACACCTGGGAGGATCTGGCCCCCGAAACCTACAGCGCTTCCACCTATCAGCAGGCGGTGGAGGGATACACCTATTCATACGCCAGCCCCGACCCCTTTACCGTGGACGGCATGGGCACGCCCGTCGAGGTGACGCTGTACTACACGCCCAGCGCGCCGCAGGTGGTGAACTCGACGGTGACGGTCCATCATGTGGACGCGCAGACCAGTCAGCCGATCACCGGCGACACCACGGCGGAAGCCGACGCAAACATGGAGACCTATTCCTCCATCTACCAGACGCAGGTGGAGGGCTATACCTACTCCTATGCCGACCCTGAGAGCTTTACGCCGGACGGCATGGGCACGCCCGTCGAGGTGACGCTGTACTATACGCAGAATGCCCCGGAGCCGGTGAACTCGACGGTGACGGTCCATCATGTGGACGCGCAGACCAGTCAGCCGATCACCGGCGACACCACGGCGGAAGCCGACGCAAACATGGAGACCTATTCCTCCATCTACCAGACGCAGGTGGAGGGCTATACCTACTCCTATGCCGACCCTGAGAGCTTTACGCCGGACGGCATGGGCACGCCCGTCGAGGTGACGCTGTACTATACGCAGAATGCCCCGGAGCCGGTGAACTCGACGGTGACGGTCCATCATGTGGACGCGCAGACCAGTCAGCCGATCACCGGCGACACCACGGCGGAAGCCGACGCAAACATGGAGACCTATTCCTCCATCTACCAGACGCAGGTGGAGGGCTACACCTACTCCTATGCCGACCCGGAGAGCTTTACGCCGGACGGCATGGGCACGCCCGTTGAGGTGACGCTGTACTATACGCAGAATGCGCCGGAGCAGGTCAACTCGACGGTTACGATCCATCACAGGGACGCCGCCGACACGGGTGTTTCCCTTGCCGACGACACGACGCAGAGCCTCCCGGCGGGACCGTATGATTCGGCGGCGTACGCCATCGGCATCGACGGCTATACCTTCCAGAGCGCGGACCCCGTGAGCTTCAACGTGGACGGGGCGGGCACGCCTGTGGAAGTGACGCTGTACTATGCGCAGAACGCGCCGGAGCCGGTGAACTCGACGGTGACGTTCCATCACAAGGACGCCGCCACCGATCAGGAGCTCACCAGCACGCAGCAGGAGCTTGCGCCCAACACCTACGCCTCCGCGGACTACAAAACGGAGATCGAGGGCTATACCTACGCCTCGGCCGCTCAGGAGAGCTTTACGGTGGACGGCACGGGCGCGCCTGTTGACGTAACGCTGTATTACAATCAGAATGCCCCCACCGAGCCCGTCGTGCTGGAGGAGTACACCAACCAGTACGGCATCACCACCAAGGGCAGCCTGAACCTGCGCTCCAGCCCGACCACCAAGGACAACAACAAGGTGGTTCAGGGTGTGAAGAAGGATGTCGTCATGCCCACGACCCAGCGGGTCCAGAGCCTTGACAACGACGGCTACAGCTGGTATCGGGTCAACTACAACGGAACGGACTGCTACGTGCGGGACGACTGCTTCCGCCTGCTCACCGAGGAGGAGATGCAGCAGTACCTGAACGTGGAGGTGCCCGTTAAATACGTGGACCAGGCCACCGGCGAGGCGTTCTACACCACCACCGCCCAGTGCGCAAAGGGCGGCAGCGTGACCGTCGAGGTAGACCTGAACCAGGCGCAGGGCTACACGCTTGTGAGCGAGGCCAGCGTGCAGGTGTCCGCGGATGCCAACGGCACGCTGACCCCGGCGGAGGTTGTATTCACCTTCGCCAAGGAGCAGCAGGCGGTGAAGGGCACTGTCAGCGCCATCTATGTGGACGAGGCGCAAAAGCCCGTGGCGGAGCCGCAGACATTTGAACGCGACCCCGGCAACTACTCCGTCAACGAATTTGCCATCAACACGCCCGAAGGCTATGAGCCCCTGCAGGTCAACGTGCAGGAGGTCATCGTGCATGATGACGGCACCGTGGAGCCGGAAACGGTCGTCTTTACCTACGCGGTGAAGCAGACGGAGCCGGTGAATTCCGTCGTCACCTTCCACCATCTGTGCGACGGCGCGGCCATCACCGGCGACACGCAGCAGGAGCTGGCCCCCAACACCTATAACGCGGCTGATTATCAGGCGGCGGTGGAGGGCTACACCTACGCGGGCGCGAGCCCCGAGACCTTCACCGTGGACGGCACCGGCGCGGCCATTGAGGTGACGCTGAACTATACGAAGGTTGTGCAGCAGCTTGACTCGGTGGTGACTTTCCACCATCTGTGCGATGGCGTGGCCATCACCGGCGACACGCAGCAGACGCTTGCCCCCAACACCTATAACGCGGCTGATTATCAGACGGCGGTGGAGGGCTACACCTACGCGGGCGCGAGCCCCGAGACCTTCACCGTGGACGGCACCGGCGCGGCCATTGAGGTGACGCTGAACTATACGAAGGTTGTGCAGCAGCTTGACTCGGTGGTGACCTTCCACCATCTGTGCGACGGCGCGGCCATCACCGGCGACACCCAGCAGACGCTTGCGCCCAACACCTACGGTTCCGCCAGCTATCAGGCGACGGTGGAGGGCTACACCTACGCGGGAGCCAGCCCGGAGACCTTCACCGTGGACGGCAGCGGCGCGCCCATTGAGGTGACGCTGAACTATACCAAAAACGCGCCGCAGGTGGTCAACTCCATCGTAACGTTCCACCATGCGGACGCAAACGGCGCGCCCATTGCCGCCGATACGCAGCAGGAGCTTGCGCCCAACACCTACAGCGCTTCTGGCTATCAGGTGGCGGTGCCGGGCTATACCTACACCAGCGCCAATCCCGAATCCTTCACCGTGGACGGCAAGGGAACGCCGGTTGAGGTGACGCTGACCTATACCAAAGACCTCGTCGCTTCGAAGGTTACATTCCATCATGTGGACGCGGACGGCAATCCCCTGATGGCGGACCGCACCGTGGAGGTCGCGCCCTCGGCTGAGGCATACCGCTCCGAAAGCTATGCCGCGGCTGCGCCGGAGGGCTACCTCTACGCCAGCGCCAACCCGGAGACCTTCACCGTAGACGGCGGCGGCACGCCCATCACCGTGGTGTTTACCTACGCGCAAAAGCCCGTCGTGACCGCCCCCGTCACCTTTGAATACGTGTCCGAGAGCGGCCGCGTGGTGGAGAGCCCCATGACGGTACCGCTTCCCGTGGGTCCCAACGACGTGATGGAATACTGCAAGGTGGTGGACGGCTACACCTTCAAGTCCACCAGCAGCCAGACCGTCGAGGTCAGCCAGGATGGCAAGGCCACGCCTGACAAGGTGACCTTCACCTACACCGAGACCCCCACCACCGCGGCCGTTCAGGTCCACTACCGCAACAGCATCGGCGACGACCTGCCCGGCTCGCCGGTCATCAAGCAGCTCGGCCCCGGAACGTATACCATCCAGCCCGAAGACGTGCCGGCCGGCTATGTCGTCAGCAGCAGCGCGCAGCCCCAGACCGTCACCGTATCCGACAACCTGGTGGCCACCCCCAACAGCATCAGCTTTACCTGCTATGACCAGAACATCACCGGCACGCTGACCATCAACTACTACGACGCCGCCGACCTCAGCAAGCCCATCGCCACCGAGCAGCGCCCGCTCAAGCCCGGCCTGCAGACCGTGGCGGCGGACGACTCGGTCGTGGCCAAGGCGGGCAACTACCAGCGCACCGAGGGCTACGCCGACCAGCAGGTGCAGGTCAACGAAAACGGCACCGTGGTGCCCGCAACGATTTCCTTCTACTACAAGTCGGTACAGGATACCAGCTACATTGGTTATGCCGTGACCACCCGTCAGACGGCCATGCGCTCCAGCGCCGCCGCCAACGGGGCCGTGACGCAGACGCTGGCGGTGAACACGCTGTTGTACATTAACGGCCAGCAGCAGGTGGGCAGCGTGGTCTGGGACAGCTCCCAGACGGTGCTGGGCGGTACCTCGGCCTCCGGCTGGGTGACCGACGCCGATGTGCGCCATATCAGCGCCTCCGAGGCGCAGGCCCTCATCGACCAGTACAACCAGCAGCAGCAACAGCCCACGCAGAGCCCCGGCTACTATATCACCCTGTACAACAGCGTGCCGCTGCGCACCTATACCAACATCTACGCCGAGGCCCGCTACCTCAAGAAGGATACCGTGGTGTACGTGCACAGCCAGGAGTACGACGGCAGCCGCAACATCTGGCACCTGACCACCTATGACGGCGTGACCGGCTATGTGCTCAACGGCCAGCTGCGCAAGCTGACCGACGAGGAAGAGAAGAACTACCTCGTCAGCGGCAATCCCTCCACGCCGGAGAATCCGGGCGGAAATCCCTACAACCCCAACGGCGCGTCCAGCTACGGCTATATCACCGCCAACAGCGTCAATTTCCGCACCGCGCCCAACGGCAGCCGCATCAAGCAGCTCAACAAGTACGCCATGGCCATGATTCTGGGCACCCGGCAGGTCAACGGCGTCACCTGGTACAATGTCAACTACAACGGCCAGATCGGCTGGATTCACGGCGACTACTTCCATCAGATGACGCTGACCGAGTTCAACTCCTTCCTCAGCAGCTCGCAGTACCAACAGGGCCTGGCCAACAACGCCGTGGCCACGGCCACGCCCAAGCCCAGCACCGGCGGGAGCACGTCGGGCAATACGTCCGGCAACAAGGGCTCGGCCACGCAGGGCAGCGTATCCTCCGTGGAGGACTGGAACGTGGGCACCTGGCAGAACACCGGCGCGAATACGCAGAATACCTACGCGCCCTTCAACCCCTACGCCACCCCGGTGGCCACCACCACGCCCAAGGATCAGTACATGACCAAGGATGCGACGGTGAAGTTCTACCAGTCGCCGGACGCGGCCTCCAGCAGCCTGACGCTGCCGGCCAACGCCACCCTCAATGTGCTGGAAACCGTGACGCAGAACAACAAGACGTGGTACAAGGTGCAGTACAACGGCCAGACCGGCTATGTGGAGGCGGAGGCCGCCCTGACGGAAGTGACCGCCAGCGCCAGCCCCACGCCCACGAGCACCTTCGTCATCGGTACCATGATTCCGATCAACTACGAGGATGAGACCATCGAGACGCAGACCTCCGGCGTGCCCTGGGGCCTGATCGGCGGGGCTGTGGTCATCATCGGCGGCGCGGGCGGCGCCTATGCCTACGCGCTCAACCAGAACAAGAAACGCAAGGCCGCTGCCGCGCGTGCGGCTGCCAGCAGGCGCGCCGCCACCGCCGCCGGGACGACTGCCGCCGGAGCGGCAGGGGCTGCCAGCCCCTATGCCCGCCGCGCAGCTGCCGCACCCATCGCGCCGGGAACCAAGCAGAACGACACCAATTCGCAGAATAAGCCGACCGGAGGCGCGCCCTACGGCGGCGTGAAGAACCCGTACAGCAGCGGAAGCATCACCGGCACGCAGAATCCCTACAGCCGCCCCACGGCCGGGTCGGGCACCAGCGCCACGACGGCCGGTAGCCAGGGCCTTCACGGCGGCGCGCCGACGGGCACGGCCCAGAACCCCTACGCCAGAAGCGCGCAGGCGGGGACGGGAACCGGTGCCGCCGCAGTAACGGGCACGGCCCAGAATCCCTACGCCGCCACCGGCACGCAGAGCGCTTCCGCAACCGGTAAGCCGGCTTCGGCGCAGACCACCGGTACAGGATCCGGCGCAGCGAAGCCCTACGCGGCAGGCGCGGCCTCCAGGATTCCCTATGCGGACGGAACGATGCCCACAGCGGGCGGATTCACGGGTTCCACAGACGCATCCTCCGCAAGCGGGGCCTCCACGGCTTCCGCCGGCGGCAGCGCCATGAATCCGGCGTCCGGCAGCCCGATGTCGAGCGGCCTGCACAGCGCGGGCAGCCTGGAGAGCAGAAGCACGTCTTCGGCTTCCGGTGAAGGCGCCGCTCAGACTGCCAATCCCTACGCGCGCCCGCTGGGCGCGGCACCCGCTTCCCACTCTCCCACGCAGGAAAGCCAGGCCACGGAAAGCGCCACCCGCAGGCGGTCTACCCGCATGCAGCGCTACCATGCGGCAGGTGGGGATGACGAGGGCAGCGATACCTGATTTCTACTCACAGGGGCCGCGCGGCGTTCGCCGCGCGGCCCTGCGCGCCTCAGGATACCAAAGAAGGAGGAAACGACATGGCAGTTTACGGGACCTTTGCTTCCGTCACGGGTCAGACGCTGGAAAGGGTGCTCTGGCCCACCGAAGGAACGCCCAGGGGCGTGGTACAGCTGGTGCATGGCATGGCGGAGCACATCAGCCGCTATGACACGGCGGCGCAGGCGCTCAACGCGGCGGGCTACGCGGTGGTGGGGCATACCCATCCGGGGCATGGCGAAAAGGCGCCGCTGCTGGGGTACTGGGAAAACGGATGGGATGCGCTCATCGAGGATGTACATGCCCTGCGGCTGGAAACCCAGAAGGAATACGCAGGCGCACCCTATTTTCTGCTGGGACATTCCATGGGCAGCTTCGTTGTGCGCGGATATTGCCTCAAGCATGAAAAGGGCCTGGCGGGCGTGGTGCTCAGCGGTACGGGTCACTTCACCAGACCCGTGGTGACGCTGGCAAAAGCCATCGCGAGCCTGCAATGCGCCCTGGGCGGCGAAAGAAAGCCCAGCCGTCTGGTGGAAAAGCTCAGTTCCTCCGGCTACAACCGGGGATATGACGACGTTAAGACCCCCTTTGACTGGCTCAGCCGGGATCGGGAGCAGGTGGCGCGGTACATCGCAGACCCGTACTGCGGCTTCACCTTCACTGCGGGGGCGTACCGCGACATGTTCGACGGCCTGAGCCGCCTCTACCCGCAGAAGCTGGGCGCGATGGAGAAGGATGTGCCCGTATACCTGTTTTCCGGCGATATGGACCCCGTGGGTGGTCATGGGGAAGGCGTGAAGCGGGTGGCGCAGGAGCTGCGCGACGCGGGCGTGCGGGATGTGACGCTGCGCCTGTATCCCGGCGGGCGGCACGAGATGTTCAACGAAACCAACCGCGACGAGGTATATGCGGACCTGATCGGCTGGCTGAATGAAAAAGCCGTCGAAAGGAAAAGGTGTTAAAATTTGATTTCTTAATTGTTAAATTCTCCGGGATGTGTTACAATATGCGCATCCTGGGGTTTTTTATGCCCCAAATGGCTGGAGGTTGGTCGCTTGTGACGGAGAACGCCCTCAGGGAAAGGCTTTCCCAGGTAAAGTGCTTTATGCTGGACATGGACGGTACCTTCTATCTGGGTGACCGCCTGCTGGACGGATCGCTGGATTTTCTGGATGCGCTGGAGCGTACGGGCCGTCGCGTTTTGTTTGTAACCAACAATTCCAGCAAATCGGCGGACCGGTATGTGGAAAAGCTCAGGGGCATGGGCGTGCGAGAGCCGTTTTTGAACGTGCTCACTTCGGGCCAGGCGGCGGGGCACTACTGTTTGCGCACCTATCCGGGGCAGAAGGCCTTCCTTCTGGGAAATGAACTCCTGCGCGCTGAATTGGAGCGGATGGGGCTGGTCATCGACAACGAGCATCCCGACTATGTGCTCATCGGCTACGATACCACCCTTGATTACGAAAAAATGACAAAAGTGTGCGACCTGGTGCGCGCGGGGCTGCCCTATGTGGCCACGCACCCGGATTTCAACTGCCCCACCGAGACGGGCTTCGCGCCGGATATCGGGGCCATTATCGCTTTTATCGAGGCCAGCGCGGGGCGAAAGCCGGATGTGATTCTGGGAAAGCCCTACGCCGGAATCGTGGAGGAGGCGCTGAAGCTGACCGGCCTGACGAAACAAGAGCTCGCCATGGTGGGCGACCGCCTCTATACCGATATCGCCACCGGGCTGAACTTCGGCATCCTGAGCATTCTGGTGCTGACCGGGGAGGCCAGCGAGGCGGACGTCGCCGCCACGGGCGTACAGCCCGATCTGATCTTTGAGCGCCTGAGCGCCATGAACCCCTATTTGGAACCCGGAAAGGATACAAAAAGATGAAACGAATTGCTGCCTGTCTGTCGGCCCTGTTGCTTGCGCTGCTTGTGGTTGCAGAGGTTGCGGCCTCGCTTGCCGAGGCGCAGGTGACCATTACGCTCAGCACGGGGGAGACGATTGCCCCTGTACAATCCGGAAGCGCCGAAACCGTGGCGCCCACGGTGGCCCTGACGGTGGCGCCCACCGCCGCTCCGACGGATACGCCCGCGCCTACCGGCACGCCTGCGCCGACTCCGTCGCCGACCGCGGCGCCGCCCACGCTCAAATATGGCGATCAGGGCGAAGCGGTGAGCGAGCTTCAGAGCCGGCTGAGCGAACTGGGCTACTATGTGGGCCGCATCAGCGGCAATTTTCTGGAGGGCACGCAGAACGGCGTCAAACGTTTTCAGGAGGACTACGGCCTGGAAGTGACCGGCGAGCTGGACCCCGAAAGCGCCGAACTGCTTAAGAAAGCCGAGTACCGTTCCCTGCGCTACGGCGACGACGGCGATGACGTCAAGCGCCTGCAGACGGTGCTGCGCGAGCTGGGCTATCTGGACGCCAATTCCACCGGCAAATACCGCGCGGCCACGCAGGAAGCCGTAGCGGATTTTCAGCAGGCCATGGGCGTGGAGGCGACCGGCGAGGCGGATCTGGAGACGCAGCGCCTGCTCTTTGGCGATACGGCTCTGGCCAAGGGCGCGCAGCCCACGCCCACACCGGACCCGAACGCGGATCTCGGCGATATCAACGACGTGGTCATGGTCGAGGACGGCGCCAGCACACCCGACAGCCTGGGCACCAACGAATACGGCGGCCATAAGCTGCAACGCGGCGACCAGGGCGAGGAGGTCAAGCAGGTGCAGACCCGCCTGACGGAGCTGGGCTTTTTCACCGGCCCCATCAGCGGCAACTATATGAATCAGACCATTGCGGCCATCAAGGCGTTTCAGGAGCACAACGGCATGTTCGTTACGGGGGATACGGACGAGGAAACCTGGAACATGCTCTTTAACAGCAGCGACGTGCTGGACATCAGCGCTACCGCCCGGCCCACGCCCGTGCCCACGCCCGTGCCCTACGCCATCACCGTGGACGTGCGCAACCAGGTGACCACCGTCTATGGCCTGGACGAAAACGGAGAATACACCGTGCCCGTCAAGCAGATGGTGTGCTCCACGGGAATGAAAGCCACGCCCAGCGACGTGGGCGAATGGGTCCTCAACGGCCGCAAGGCGCGCTGGTGCTATTTCCCCACCTGGGGCAGCCATGCGCAGTACTGGACCCGCATCAATGAAAACATTGCCTTCCACAGCGTGATCTATAACACCGTGGACCTGAATAACATGAGTACGAAGAGCTACCGGCTGCTGGGCTCGCGCGCCTCGCACGGGTGCATCCGCCTTCTGGTGAGCGACGCCAAGTGGATTTACGACAACGTGGGCGAGGGCGTGGTGGTCACCGTCACCGAGGATCTGCCCGACGATGAGGAACTGCGCAAGGCCGTGGCTGCCCCGCCGCTCAACTCCAGCAAGACGGGCCCCGTCACCACCCCCGAACCCACGCCCGCGCCGGTTTATGTATCCGGCGCAATGCCGCCCCAGCCCTTTGAAAAGCTCAAGAAGGGCGAGGAGAGCGAGGCTGTGTACTGGCTCCAGTGCCGCCTCAAGGAGCTGGGCTACTACAGCGGCACCGTCACCGGCGGCTACTACAGCGGCACCCAGAAAGCTGTGAAGGCGTTCCAGAAGGCCAACGGCATCTATGCCACCGGCACCGCCGACGTGGAGACCCTCGAAGCCATCTATGCCGACGTGATGGACCCGCAGGCCACACCGCCCGTCACGCCCACGCCGGAGCCCACCCCGGAACCCACCCCCAGCCCCACCCCGGCCCCGACCACCGAACCGGGGAAAACATCCAACAATAACGCCTGAGGCGCATTCAGGCGCGGGAGGCAAGCATGAAACGGACCGGCCTGAAAAACCGGAAGCTGCCGGATTACACCCGTGGAGAAGAGATCTTCAACATGGTATCGCATATTGTGGGCGGCGCATTCGGGATTGTCGCACTGGTGCTGTGCCTGATTACCTCCATCCTGAAGGGCAATCCCTGGTCCATCGTAAGCAGCGTGGTATACGGTGTGTCCATGGTGCTTCTCTACACCATGTCCAGCGTATACCACGGACTGCTGCCGGAAATGGCCAAAAAGGTGATGCAGGTGCTGGACCACTGTACCATCTACCTGCTTATCGCGGGTACCTATACGCCCATCGCGCTGTGCGCCATCCGGCCCGGCTATCCCGCCTGGGGCTGGGCGCTGTTCGGAGGGGTGTGGGCCATTGCGATCGTGGCGATCGTCTTTACCGCCATTGATTTGAAGAAGTACGCCGTGCTTTCCATGATCTGCTACATCGGCATGGGCTGGTGCGTGGTGCTGGCGGCGGACCCTGTGCTCAAGACAATCCCCGTTCCCGGCCTGATCTGGCTGCTGGCAGGCGGCATCGCTTATACGGTGGGCGCTATTCTCTATGGCCTGGGCCGGAAACACCGCTACATGCATTCGGTGTTTCACCTGTTTGTGCTGGCAGGGAGCATTCTGCACTTTGTGTGCATCTTCGTCTATATCATCTGATGGGATGAAAAAATCGTAAATTTATGCCTTGACAAATGAGGTTAGGAATGATAAACTTCATGGCGGTTAGGAGGTTATAACTCCTAGCCGCCATTTTGACACGTGAGTTAGTCAAATCGAATTCAAAGGCGGGGAGATGAAATGATGCCATTGGCGATGGCAAACGTGGGGGATGTCAACATCATCCGCAAGATCACCGGTAGGGATGAGGTGCGTCAACGCCTGGCGGAGCTGGGATTCGTGGTGGGGGAGCCGGTCACGGTGGTAAGCGAGCTGGGCGGCAACCTGATCCTGAGCGTGAAGGAAAGCCGCGTTGCCCTGGACAAAACGATGGCCATGCGGATCATGGTCTGAAGCAGGAGGAGGTACCTTATGAAGACCCTGAAGGAAGTCAAAATCGGCGAATCGGTCACCATCAAAAGGTTACATGGCGAGGGCGCGCTCAAGCGTCGCATCATGGACATGGGCCTGACCAAAGGAACCGAGGTGTATGTGCGCAAGGTCGCGCCTCTGGGCGACCCCATGGAGCTGACGGTGCGAGGATACGAGCTGTCCGTGCGCAAGAGCGATGCGGAAAACATCGAGGTGGAGTGATTCTTTTTTTCTCCGTGAGTTAGCCATAACAAACATTTAGGAGGCGGCGGTATGTCCACAAAGATCGCCCTGGCGGGCAATCCAAACTGCGGTAAAACCACCATGTTCAATGACCTGACCGGTTCCAACCAGTACGTTGGCAACTGGCCGGGCGTGACGGTGGAAAAGAAGGAGGGCAGGCTGAAAGGCGAACCGGATGTCGTCATCCAGGACCTGCCCGGCATCTACAGCCTTTCGCCCTATACGCTGGAGGAGGTGATCGCTCGCGACTATCTGGTAAACCAGCGGCCGGACGCCATCCTCAACATCGTGGACGCCACCAACATCGAGCGCAACCTGTACCTGACCACGCAGCTGGCCGAGCTGGGGATTCCCATGATCATCGCCCTGAACATGATCGACGTGACCCGCAAGAACGGCGATCAGATCAATCTGAAAAAGCTGGGCGAGGCGCTGGGCTGCGAAGTGGTGGAAACCAGCGCCCTTCGGGGCGAGGGCAGCCGCGAGGTGGCCCGGAAGGCCGCGCAGCTGGCGGGCAAGAAAGCAGGCGAACCGCCGCATGTGTTTGCCGGGAGCGTGGAGCACGCGCTGGCGCACATTGAGGACCTGATTACGCACCGCGACGGGCAGGAGGCCGTGCATCACCATCACGCCGACGGTAGCCGGCATGAAGGCGGCATCGTGCCCGACCACCTGGCCCGCTGGTACGCCATCAAGCTATTTGAACGCGATGAAAAGGTGCTGGAGGAGCTCAGCCTTCCCGCCGGCATCCGCTCCGCCATCGAAAGCACCATCAAGGATTGCGAAGCCGAGATGGACGACGATGCGGAATCCATCATCACCAACCAGCGCTATGCCTATATCAACCGGCTGGTGTCCACCTGCGTTAAAAAAGGCCGCCCCAAGGGCGCGCTGACCACCTCGGACAAGATCGACCGGGTGGTGACCAACCGGTGGCTGGCTCTGCCCATCTTCGTGCTAGTGATGGGGCTGGTATATTATATTGCGGTGAGCACCATCGGCACCATCGTGACCGACTTCACCAATGACGTATTCGTGGGCGAATGGATTCAGGAGCCCGTGCGCGGCTGGCTGGAGGGCATCGGTACCGCCGGCTGGCTGGTGGGGCTGGTATGCGACGGCATCATCGCCGGCGTGGGCGCGGTGATCGGCTTTGTTCCGCAGATGCTGGTGCTGTTCTTCATGCTGGCCATTCTGGAGGACGTGGGCTACATGGCCCGTATCGCCTTCATCATGGACCGCATCTTCCGCAAGTTCGGCCTGTCGGGCAAGAGCTTCATCCCCATGCTGATCGGCACCGGCTGCGGCGTGCCGGGCGTGATGGCCTCGCGCACCATTGAAAACGACCGCGACCGCAAGATGACCATCCTTACCACCACCTTCATCCCCTGCGGCGCCAAGATGCCCATTATCGGCCTCATCGCCGGCGCGCTGTTCCACAATGCGGGCTGGGTGGCAACCTCCGCGTATTTCATCGGTGTGGCCGCCATCGTCATCAGCGGCATCATCCTCAAAAAGACCCGCATCTTCGCGGGTGATCCCGCTCCCTTCGTCATGGAGCTGCCCGCCTACCATGCGCCGTCCGCCAAAAACGTGCTGCATTCCATGTGGGAGCGCGGCTGGAGCTTCATCAAGCGCGCGGGCACGGTGATTCTGGTTTCCGCCATCGTGATCTGGTTCATGCAGGGCTACGGCTGGGAGGCCCGGATCCCGGAGGATGCGATGGCCGCGGACGCGGAGGTGGTGGAGACCGTCGATGCGCCCGTCACCTTCGGCGCCGTCGAAAATACCGACAACAGCATTCTGGGCCGCGTGGGCTCCGCAGTGGCGCCCGTGTTTGAGCCGCTGGGATTCGGCGACTGGAAGCCCACGGTGGCCACGGTGCTAGGTCTGGTGGCAAAGGAGGAGGTTGTCAACGTCTTTGGCATCCTCTACAACACCGATACCGACGAGCGCGATACCGCCACGCTGCTGGAAGAGGGCTCCGAGGAGGAAGTGGAGCAGGGCCTCAGCCCCATCGCTCAGAACTTTGATGAGATGTCCGGCGGTTACGGCAGGCTTGCGGCCTTTGCCTTCATGATTTTCAACCTCCTGTGCGCCCCGTGCTTTGCGGCGATCGGCGCCATCAAGCGCGAGATGAACAACGCCCGCTGGACGTGGTTTGCCATCGGCTACCAGTGCGTGTTCGCCTATGTGATCGCGCTGATCGTGTTCCGGCTGGGGCTGTTGCTGGCGGGCGCGGGCTTCACGGTGTGGACGGCGGTTGCGCTGGTGCTTCTGGCGGGGCTGATCTATCTGCTGGCGCGGCCCAACCGCTATGATGAGAACCATCTGACCCAAAAGGTCAGCGTGGAGGCATAACCATCCGGAATATCAGGAAAGGAGCTGCGTGAATATGGCAACCTTGATTGTAGGCGGCGTGGTGCTGCTGGCGGTTGCGGCCGCCGTATGGAAGATGGTCCGGGACCGCAGAAAGGGCGGGTGCAGCTGCGGAGGCGACTGCTCGCGCTGCTCCGGATGCGGACACTGATATTTGGAGGGAGGGCCTTTGCCCTCCCTCCTTTTTTGCGCCCTCACATTGCCTTTGCCCCGCGTCTGTGCTACACTGTGCGTAGTGTAATCTGGCAGGGAGGTCTTTTTTTGGAACGCGATCTGACCCGCGGCAGCATTCGCAAGGGACTGGTTCTTTTCAGCCTTCCGCTGATTGCGGGCAACCTGCTTCAGCAGTGCTACAATATTGTGGATACCTGGGTAGTGGGACGCTTCCTGGGCAGCGTGGCGCTGGCCGCCGTAGGCAGCGCCTTTTCGCTGATGACGCTGCTCACCAGCCTGCTTCTGGGCCTGTGCATGGGCAGCGGGGTGGTCATGAGCCAACTTTACGGCCAGGGGGACCGCGAGGGCCTGCGCCGTGCCATGGGCAACGCCTTCGTGGGGATTGCGCTGGCGGCGCTGGCGCTGGCGGCGGCGGCTTTTGCCCTGCTGGACAGCCTGATGGTGTGGATGCGGGTGCCTGCCGAGGCCGTGGAAGATCTGCGCGGTTACCTGCAAATCATATTCTGGGGCATTGGCTTTACATTTCTGTATAACTTTTTTGCCACCGCTCTGCGCAGCGTGGGAAATTCCGCGGCGGCGCTGTGGTTTTTGCTGTGCGCTGCGGTGATGAATATCGCGCTGGATTTGTGGTTTGTTACGGGCCTGGGCTGGGGGGTGGAGGGCGCGGCCCTTGCGACGGTGATCGCCCAGGCGGCAAGCGCGGCCGGGATCGTCGTATATTCTCTCCTGAAAATGGGGGACCTGCGCCCCGGCATTCGCCACCTGAGGCCGGACGGGCCGCTTATCAGGCGCATCGCGGTGGTTTCCGTGCTCACGGGCGCGCAGCAGTCCATCATGAATTTCGGCATTCTGATGATCCAAAGCCTGGTCAACAGCTTTGGCGTAAACGTGATGGCCGCCTTCGCGGCAGGCGTGAAAATCGACGCGTTCGCCTACGCGCCCGCACAGGACTTTGCCAACGGGTTCGCCACTTTTGTGGCGCAGAATGCCGGCGCCGGCCGCGCCGACCGGGTGCGGCGGGGCCTTCGGGAAGCGGCCGTGATGTCCCTGGGCTTCTGTGCGCTGGTATCGGCGGTGGTGGGGATCTTTGCCGTGCCGCTGCTGAGCATCTTCATTGATCCCTCGCAGAACGATGTCATGGCGGTGGGCGTGCATTACCTGCGCACAGAGGGCCTGTGTTATGTGGGCATCGGCCTTTTGTTTCTGCTCTATGCCACCTACCGCGGCCTGGAGCGGGCGGGCATGAGCATCGTGCTGACCGTGATTTCGCTGGGCCTGCGCGTGGCGCTGGCCTACTGGCTGGCCCCCTCATGGGGGCTGGACGCGGTATGGTGGTCCATTCCCATCGGGTGGGCGGCGGCGGATGTGACAGGTCTGATGGCCTTAAAACATTCCATGGCATCGCTAAGAACCCGTTAAAAACAGGACGGAGTGGAAAGCAGAGGGCGCAGGCATTTCATTTTACCCCATGATATGCTATAATGGTACACTGCGATTGAAATCCCTTTGATGATTTGTACCGCTTTGTGGATACGGAGGATGGAAGTATGCGAATCCTGGTGGTTGGTGACGGCAAAGTAGGTCATACGCTGGCGGAACATCTCGCACGAGAGGGGCATGACGTGGTCATTGTGGACCGCAGCGAGGAAGTCCTCCAGCGCAGCGAGGATACGCTGGATGTGCTGTGCGTGCGTGGCAACGGGGCCAACGCCGCCACTTTGGTGGACGCGGGGGCTGACAAGGCGGATATCATCATTGCCGCCACCGCCAGCGACGAAACCAACATGCTTTGCTGCCTGGTGGCCAAAAAGCTGGGAACCAAGTACTCCATCGCCCGCATCCGTGACCCTGAATACAACGACAGCCTGACGCTTCTGCAGCGCGAGATGGGCATCGACATGCCGGTCAATCCCGAGCGTGCCACCGCGCTGGAAATCAGCCGGCTGCTGCGCTTTCCCTTTGCCAGCAACATCGAATCCTTTGCCAAGGGGCGGGTGGAGATGGTGGAGTTCCGCGCGCAGGAGCACGATGTGGTGGTGGGCCACGCGCTCAAGGACCTTCCGCGCAAACTCAACGGCCTGCCCCAGGTGCTTTATGCCGCGGTGGAGCGCGAGGGAAATGTGGTGATTCCCAACGGCGATTTTATCATCCGCGCCGGTGACCGGGTGCATGTGGCCGCCGATATGGTAACCATTACCTCCTACTTCCGCTACCTGGGCAAAAACTCCCTGCGTGTGAAAAACGTGATGCTGCTGGGCGGCGGCCGCATCAGCTACTATCTGGCCAAGATGATCGTTCCCATGGGCATTCACGTGTCGATGATTGAAATCAACGAAAAAAAGGCCAATGACCTCAGCGAATCCCTGCCTGATGTCAATGTGATCTATGGCGACGGCACCGATCAGGAACTGCTGGAGCAGGAGGGCCTTCAGCAGATGGACGCCTTCGTGGCCCTGTGCGACCGGGACGAGGAAAACCTGATGACCGGTCTTTTTGCCGTCAAGGAAGGCGTGCCCAAGGTGATTGTGAAGAACAACCGCGTGGCCTATGCCGATATCATCAGCGCCATGGGTCTGGACAGCATAATCAGCCCCAAGGCCATCACCTGCGCCAACATTCTGCGCTACGTGCGCGGCAGGGGCAACGCCTACGGCACCAAGCTGGAACGCCTCTACCGCCTGGTCAATGGCAAGGCGGAGGCGCTGGAATTCATCCCCAAGGGCACGGACCCCTATATTGGCATTCCGCTGCGCAAGCTCAACATCCGTCCCGGCACGCTGGTGGCGGTCATTGTCAGGCAGGGCAAGGTGATCGTGCCTTTCGGCAACGACCACATCGAAGCCGGCGACCGTGTGGTGGTGATTGCCTGTGAAAGCGGCATCAGCGATTTGAACGAGGTTATCCGCAAATGAACAAACGACTGGTCCTGCGCCTGCTGGGCGCGATTCTGCTAATCGAGGCGCTGGCCATGGCGCCCTCGCTGGCCATTTCGCTCCTTTACGGCGACGGCGACGCCCTCGCCCTGCTGAGCAGCATGGCCCTGCTGGCGGCGCTGGGCTTCCCCGCCTGGCGGTTTGCGCATCCCAGAGAGCAAAACCTGCGTGCCCGCGAGGGCTTTCTGGTGGTGGCCCTCTCCTGGGTGCTGCTCAGCGCCTTTGGCGCGCTGCCCTTTGTGATCTCCGGCCTGATTCCCAACTATATCGACGCCTTTTTCGAGGCGGTATCCGGCTTTACCACCACGGGCGCCACGTTGATGGGCAACTTTGAAGGGCTGCCCCGCGGCGTGATGTTCTGGCGCAGCTTCACCCACTGGATCGGCGGCATGGGCGTGTTGGTGCTCACCCTGGCGCTGCTGCCGCAGATGACGGGACGCTCCTCGCACCTGGTGCGGGCGGAAAGCCCCGGTCCCAGCCTGAGCAAGATCGTACCCAAGATGGGCGATACGGCCAAGATCCTCTACCTGATTTACGGCGCGCTGACCATGATCGAGCTGGCGGCGCTCATCATCGCGGGGATGTCGCCCTATGACGCGGCCATCCATGCCATGGGCACGGCGGGCACGGGCGGCTTCAGCAACTACGGCAGCAGCGTCGGCGCGTTTGACAGCGCCGTAATTGACGCGATCATCACGTTCTTCATGGTGCTGTTCGGCATCAACTTCGCGCTGTTCTACCGCGTGCTGGTGGGCGGCTGGCGCGACGCGCTCCGCAGCGAGGAGCTGCACTGGTATCTGGCCCTGTTTGCCGGCTCGACGCTGTTTGTGTCGCTGATGATCCTGCCTCAGTACGGCACTTTTCTCAATGCCCTGCGCTACGGCAGCTTTCAGGTGGCCACCATCATGTCCACCACGGGCTACGCCACGGCGGATTTCAACCTGTGGCCTCAGGCGGTCAAGGCGCTCATCGTGGTGCTGATGTTCATCGGCTCGTGCGCGGGCTCCACGGCAGGCGGCATCAAGGTGGTACGGGTGGGAATCCTGTGCAAGCTGGGCTGTCGTGAGGTGCGCCGCACGTTTCAGCCGCGCAAGGTGCAGGTGGTGCGCTTTGAGGGCAAGGGCGTGGAGGAAAACCGTCTCACCCAGGTATCGGTGTTTTTCTTCGTCTATGTGCTGCTGGTACTGGTGGGGATGTTCCTTGTGTCGCTGGAAGGGTTGTACGACCTGGAAACCAACTTTACCGCCGTGCTCACCTGCATCAGCAACGTGGGCCCCGGCCTGGGACATGTGGGCCCGGTTGAGAACTTCTCAGGCTACGGCCCCTTTGCCAAGGTGGTGCTGAGCCTGCTGATGCTGGCCGGCAGGCTGGAGTTGTTCCCCATATTGGTGCTGTTCCATCCCTCTGCGTGGCGCAAGGGATAAACCCGTCCGGATGCGAAGGCGGCCCGGTTCTCTCCCGCTGGGGGAGGAAGGGCCGCCTTTTTTTGTCACATGTTTGTAAAAATCGCTTGCCGCAGGCCAACTTTATTTTCCAACAGGCTATACTTTCCTTGGGTTTTCATGTACAATAAGCTAGGGTAAATTCGTAACATTTCCAGCCCAAAGAGAAAGGAGAGGATGAAACTGAAACGGATCATCTGCCTTTTCATGATGTTTTTCCTGTTGTGCCCGCTCTATGCCTTTGCGGACGATTCCGGCGTGCTGGCCGAGGGTGAACTGAATGAGTGGGTCGTCAAGGTACTGCGCGACAGCGCTGCCGGGCAGCCTATCAACGCGCCGGTGGGGGAGGAATCCCACACGGAGGACGGCTACGCCTTTATCTATGACTTCGCTACCCTGTATTACGACAAGCCCGTGCTGGATCAGGACAGCATGCTCCTGGCCGTGTCCGTGACGGACGAGGCGTATCCCGGCCCGCGCGGCATTAAGCTGGGCGACGCGCAGAGCGTTTTGATCGATACCTATGGCTGGCAGAATCCCACGCTGGTGGGCGACGGGATTTTTGCCGCCTTCTACCGCCTCAACAGCCTTCCCCAGTCCGCCTACTGGAGCTGGGCGCAGCTGGACGGCGCCGGCGCAATCACGGGCGTGCAGTGCGCCATCCATGTGCAGGTGTCCGACGGGCGCTATACCGATGCGGGCGTGGTGTACTCTCTGGAGGGTGGCGTGGTGACGGCCATCCGCGTCTATGGGCTGAGCAGCTTCATCAGCGCCGATGAGGTGCGCGGCAACCTGGAGGCGGTCGAAAGCGTGCAGACGGCAGCCAGCGGGGACACCGTGGACGACGTGCCGGACGTAACGCTGAGCGCTGCGACCGTGGCGGCCAATCAGGCGCAGCCCTTTGGGCTGAAGGACCTGTCTTTTTCGGGAATGGATTATGCAACGCTGACGTTGGAGGGGGCGAAGGCGGCGCTGGGTGAGCCCGCAGGTCAGACCGCCGCGGAGGATGCGGCGGGCGGCACCTACCTGAACCTGACCTGGAGCGGCGTGGAGCTGATTTGGCTGGAGGAGGCGGCAGGCGGCCGTGCGCAGTCCCTGCGGGTCTCAAACGCCCAGACGGAGGGACCCCGCGGGCTGAAAGCGGGCATGACCTTTGAGGAGGCGTCCTCGCTGTTCCTCAGCGAGGGCAAGCCGGGTGTGCTCTACGGCCAGCCAGGGGATACGGACTACGGCGAAGCAGTCAACGAAGGAACCCAGACGCTGCTGACCTACTATACAGCCGCAGAATCTGCACAGAGCGCCGGAAGCTATGTGCTGCAGCTTGTCTTTGAAAACGGCGCGCTCAAGGAGTGGGTGCTTTCCACCTCCGAGATGCGCTGGACCCTGTAACCCTTTGGACCCCGATGCTGGGAGGAACGGCCATGAAGATTGATCTCACCTGTCCTGTTGAGCTCTGGCAATATGCCATGCCCACCGAAGATGACGCCGACTGCACCTTTGTCATGAACAACCTCAGCGACAAGGTCGTGGTGTCCGTCCAGGTGACCCTCAAATGCTTTGACAAGGAGGACATGCTTCTCTTTTCACAGACGGAGCGCATCCAGGGCCTCAAGGCCGGGGTGGGCGAACGGTTCAGCATCATGCTGTTGCCATCCCAGTGGCGAGACGTGGAGGGCGTTGATCTGGTGATCGAAAAGGTCTGGTTCGACGATTCCACCATCTGGCGGAGGGGCAACGCGCCCTTGACGTATTACAAATCCAACGCCCTGCCGGGCGGCCGCGCGCTGGACCAGCTGCGCTTTGTGGCCGACAAGGACGCGGTGGGGTATCCCTGCGTGCAGGATCAGGTATGGCTGTGTGTATGCGGCCGTGCCAATGCGCTGGAAAGCGACCGCTGCTGCCGCTGCGAGCGGCGGCGCGACGCGGTGTTTGCCAGCTACAGCCCGGAAAATGTAGCCCATGTCATCGCCGCTCATGAGCAGAAGCTGGCCATGGCGGCCCGCAAGGCCCGCGAGGAAAACAATCTGGTCATCGAAAAGCAGGAGGTCCAGCGCGCCTCCAAACGCCGCCGCCGTCGCTTGACGGTCTGGATTGCGAGCCTGTCGGCGGCCGCGGTGGCGCTGGCTGCCGTGATCGTTTTGTGGGTTGTGCCCGCGGTGCGCTACCAGTCGGCCGTGGGGCTGATGAACGGCGGGCAATTCGACGAGGCGAGGGCGGCTTTCAGCGCGATGGGCGATTACGGTGACGCGAAGGAGCAGCTGGCCGCGTGCGATTATCAGGAGGCCCTTTCCCTGCTGGAGACGGGCGGTGTGGATGCGCTTGTGCAGGCGGAGGCGGACTTTGCCACCCTGGGCGATTATCAGGACAGCGCGGAAAGGCTCAAGCAGGCCACCTACGCGCTGGGACAGGCCTATCTGGAAGAGGGCAGCTATGAACTGGCCGCCGACCGTTTCCTCTCCCTGGGCGATTATCAGGACAGCGCGGAGAAGGTCAAGCAGGCCACTTACCAGCAGGCACAGGCGCTTTACGACAGCGGCAACTATGCCGTAGCACGCGTGCTGTTCCAGGGCCTGGCGGACTACAGCGATGCCGCCGACCGCGCCCAGGCCTGCACGTATCAGGAGGGCAAGGCCCTCTACGATGCGGGCGACTATGCGGGGGCCTCAGCGGCGCTTGCTCCGCTGGGTGAATACGAGGACGCGGTGCAGCTGGTGAATCAGTCCAACTACGCCCTGGCGGAGGAGAAGCTGGCCCAGGGACTGGGCGAGGAAGCGGGCCGCCTGTTTCTGGCGGCCGGGGATTATTCCGACGCAGCCGCCCGCGGAAACGACTGCATCTATCAGGCGGCGCTGGCCGCCAAGGAAGCCGGCGACTACGACAAGGCCACCGAGCTGTTTACCCTGATTATCGGTTATCTGGACAGCGAAGGGCAGATTCAGGACTGCCTCTATCAGCAGGCGGCGGCGCTGAGGGACGGCGGAGACTACGCCGGCGCCATCGCCCTGTTGGAGATGGGCGGCATGCCCCGCAGCGAGGACGCGCAGCAGCTCTATTACGAATGCAACTATGATCTGGCCATGGACGCCATCGAGGCGGGGGATCTGGAGCGCGCTCAGACCCTGCTGGAAAACGTGGACAACTACAAGGACAGCGAAAAACAGCTCAACGCCGTTCGCTATGAACTGGCCGAAGCCGCCCTCGCGGCGGAAAACTATGCGGACGCGCGCATCCTTTATAACGCGCTTGGCTCCTATAAGGACAGCGAAACCAAGCTCAAGCAGTGCAGCTACGCCATTGCCGGCGCGGCGCTCGCGGCGGGGGACTATGCCACGGCAATCTCCGGCTTCGAGGCCCTGGGAAATTATCAGGACAGCCCCGCCATGTTTGAGGAGGCGGCCTATCAGCAGGCCCTTGCGTTAAAGGCGGCGGGAGATACCCAGGGCGCGGCGGAAGTGCTGGCGGAACTGCCCGACAGCAACCGCGCCAAGGCCGAGCTGATCTCCATCCAGCTGGATCATGGGGCCGAACTGGAGGCGGCGGGTGATTACGCGGCGGCGGCAGAGGTGTACGCGGCCATTGAGGACAGCGAGGAGGCACAGGAGCGTTACAACGCCTGTCTGTACACCCAGGCCGAGCAGCTGCGTGACGCGGGCGACCTGACCGCCGCGGGTGCGGCCTTCGAGGCCCTGGGCGATTACCGCGACGCCGCTGAACAGAGCGAGTCCTGCTACGAAACCTACTTTGGCAACGTTGCGCAGACCGCTCGTGATGCCATGGAGCAGCAGGACTATCCCGCGGTGATCGCCGCCCTGGAGGGGTTCTCCATGGATGACCTCACAGGCAGTTACGCCGATCTGCCGGAAATCTACAATGAGGCCTGCTATCAGTACGCAGAGCAGCTGTACCGTGAGGGCAAGCCCTATGAAGCCCTGCCCTATTACCAGCGCGTGGGCGACTACCGCGATACGGCTGAAAGCAAGCTGGAACGGCGAGCCTATCTGATTCTGGGCGAATGGACCTCCACCACCGGCAAGACCGCCGCCTTCCGGACGGATGGCACCTGCGACCTGATGGGTGAGACGCTCCATTTCTATGTGAGCAACTTCAGCCTCTACACCGGCGAGACCGAGGACGATATGACGATCACGCACAAGCTCAGCAGCATTGACAAAACCTCCATGAGCCTGCGTGACATCCGAGATGGACAGGATGTGGTGTATAAATTCTCCCGCGTGGGGGAATGGACTTTGCCGGAAGAAACCGCTGCGCCTGAAACGACGCCTGCCCCGCCTGCAGAGGCGGGTGCGGAGGTTACGCCCGCGCCGGAAGATGAGGACGGATCGGAAACCGCTTCCGTCCCGGAAGGGGAATCAGGCGCGGAGGTAACGACTCCGCCCGCTACGGAGGCCGTGAATGACGCGGACGAATAACCCCGCCCTTGCGCGCGGCGGCACGTCTCCCCGCAAGCTGGAAATTGGCGTGCTCTACGGATTTCGGGCGCTGATGGTGCTGGCGGTGGTGAACTACCACATCTGGCAGCAGAGCTGGCTTTCCCAGCGCGTGAGCCTGCTGGGACTGTCGACGGATTTTGACTTCTTCACCCGTTCGAGCTACCTGTTTGTGGACGGGATGATCCTGCTCAGCGGCTTTCTGCTCTATCTGCCCTATGCGCGGCAGACGCTGGAGGGCACCCCAGTCCCGAAAACCGGGCGGTTTTACCTCAACCGCCTTTTGCGCATTGTGCCCAGCTACCTGGCGGCCGTGCTGCTGGCGCTGGTATGTTTCGCGTTGCCCCAGGGGGCTTACGTTACCTCCGGCGCCATGGCCAAGGATGTTGCGGCGCACCTTACGTTCACCTTCCTGTTCTGGCCGGAAACGTACCTCTATACGCCCCTCAACGCGGCCTTGTGGACGATCGCGGTAGAAATGCAGTTCTACCTGCTCTTCCCCTTCCTCGCCCGGGCAGCGCAGAAAAAACCGGCCATCACGCTGCCGGTCATGGCGGTGTTGGGCTGGGGGTGGCGGCTTGGCGTGGCGCATTTTGCCCAGGATACGGGCATGCTTATCAACCAGATGCCCGCGTATCTGGACGTATATGCCCTGGGTATGCTGGGGGCAATGGCCTATCTGCGCATGCGGCGCGCCTGGGAGCACATGCGGCCTGCCCGGCGGCGCGCGCTCAGCTGGGCGTGCGCGGCGGGATTTGCAGTGGGCGTAGCCGTGGTGCTGGCCATTCTTCGGGCGCAATCGACGGCCAGCGCGGCCGGGCAGCGGGCGTTGCATCTGTCGCAGATGGAGATGCGCCTGCCCCTGACGCTGGTTTTGCTGGGAGCCATGCTGTGCGCGGCGCATATGCCCCGCGTTTTGCAAAAGGTGCTGGATAACCGGCTCATGCGCTTTTTATCAGCCATATCCATGAACCTCTACATCTGGCATCAGATTCTCTCCGTGCAGATGCGCGTGGCCTGGTTCCCGGACGCGAACACATTGCACATCACCCCCGTGCAGCAGCGGGCTTATTCGCTGCTGTGTTTCAGTGTGGCCATACTTGTGGCGATGGCCGCCACCTATGGGCTGGAACAGCCCGCGGCCAGGGCGGTCAACGCCTGGATCAAACGATTGGGAAGGAAGCGAAACCATGAAGGACCCCAGATTGGAAACCCTTGCCCGCCAGCTGATTCGCTATTCGTGCGCCCTCAAGCCGGGCGAGCGCGTGCTGATCGAGAATTTCGGCGTAGAGCCGGAGGCAGTGACGGCACTGATTCGTGAGGCATATGCGGCAGGCGCAGAGCCGATCGTCATTTTGCGTGACATGAGGGTTCAGCGCGCGCTGATGCTGGGCGCAACGGCTGAGAAATGGGATGAAGAAGCCCGTGTGGATGCCGACCGCATGCGCGCCGTAGACGCCTATATCGGCCTGCGGGCGGGTACAAACGCCTACGAGCAGGCCGATGTGCCGCCGGAGAAGCAGCGCCTGTACATGCAGCATTACAGCCAGCCTGTGCACAGCCTGATCCGTGTGCCGGATACGCGCTGGGTCGTGCTGCGCTATCCCACCCCGGCCATGGCCCAGCAGGCGGGCATGAGCACCGAGGCGTTTGAGGACTTCTACTTTGACGTGTGCACGCTGGATTATAACAAGATGAGCCATGCCATGGATGCATTGGCCGCCCGCATGGAGCGCACCAATGAAGTACACATCAAGGGACCCGGCACGGACTTGCGCTTTTCCATCGCCGGAATGCCGGCGATCAAGTGCGATGGCAAGCTCAATATCCCCGACGGGGAAATCTACACCGCGCCCGTGCGCGACAGCGTGAACGGGGTGCTCCAATACAACACGCCCAGCCTCTATCAGGGGAATGTATTTGAACGCACGCGCCTGACCTTCCGGGACGGAAAGATCATGGAAGCGACCAGCACCGATACCGTGCGCAGCAATCAGATTTTCGACACCGACGAAGGTGCGCGCTATATTGGGGAGTTTGCCATCGGCGTCAATCCCTATATTACCCGCGCCATCAAGGATACCCTGTTTGATGAAAAGATTGCCGGCAGCTTCCACTTCACTCCCGGCAACTGTTATGACGAGTGCCCCAACGGCAATCACAGCGCCATCCATTGGGATCTGGTGTGCATCCAGACGCCTGAATATGGCGGCGGGGAAATGTATTTTGACGGCGAGCTGATCCGAAAGGACGGGCTGTTTGTGCCGGAGGACCTGCAGGCCCTCAACCCTGAAAATCTCAAATAAGCATACAACCGCCCCCGGCCAAGATGCGCCGGGGGCGGTTGCATAAGCTTAGCGGCAGAACTTTTCAATATAGGCGTCCAGACATTTCTGGATGACGTCGCGCGCCGCGTCTTTCCCGCGAAGCTCGTCTACCACGGTTTCCTTTCCCTCCAGGTTTTTATAGACGGAGAAAAAATGGCTGATTTCCGTGAACAGGTGCGCGGGAAGCTCGCTCACATCGTGGTAGGAGTTGTAGGACGGGTCCTGAAACGGGATGGCGATGATCTTCTCGTCCAGGCGGCCCTGGTCCAGCATGGTGATCACGCCGATGGGATAGCAGCGCACCAGGCTCAGGGGCTGGATGACCTCACTGGAGAGCACCAGCACATCCAGCGGGTCGTTATCATCTGCGTAAGTGCGGGGGATCAAGCCATAATTGGTGGGATAATGCGTGGAGGTATAGAGGATGCGGTCCAGAATCAGATGGCCCGTTTCCTTGTCCAGCTCGTATTTCTTTTTGCTCCCTTTTTCGATTTCGATTACAGCGATAAAATCGTCCTTGGTAATGCGGGAAGGGGAAATATCATGCCAGATATTGCTCATGTCAGTCACCAGCCTCTCGGATCGTTGTCAGTGGTATTGTAACAAGCATGACGGGATTTGTAAAGCCATTCAACGGCGTCTTGTGGTATACTGGAACTGATCCCAATGCAAGGAGGCGTTTCAAATGACCAGAAGGACAAAAACGATGATCCTTTCGATATGCCTGATTGCGGCGCTGATGCTGACCGCATGCCAGACCCATGTAGACAGCGATCCCTGGCCTGCCAGTGATGGCGTGACTGCTACGGACGCACCTGAAACAACACAGGATGCCGGCGGCACACAGGACAGCGTGCAGACCCTGTCCACCGAGGTGCCGCAGCCGGAAGGTGAACCCGGGTTGAATGGCTGATATACGACGGACCCCGCCGCAGCATGGCGCTGCGGCGGGGTTGTTTGTGTTCCTGTCCATGCGGTATCAAAAAAAGCGCGTCCGCGAAAGCGGACGCGCCTGAACGCATCTTACTCGATGACCTTGGACACGACGCCGGAGCCAACCGTGCGGCCGCCCTCGCGGATAGCGAAGCGCAGGCCCTGCTCGATGGCGATGGGGGTAATCAGGGTGATCTCCATGTCGATGTTGTCGCCGGGCATCACCATTTCAACACCCTCGGGCAGCTTGATGTTGCCCGTTACGTCCGTCGTGCGGAAGTAGAACTGCGGACGGTAGCCGTTGAAAAACGGGGTGTGGCGGCCGCCCTCTTCCTTGGTCAGCACGTACACCTGGCCGATGAAGTGGGTGTGCGGATGAATCGTGCCGGGCTTGGCCAGCACCTGGCCGCGCTCGATCTCGTTGCGCTGCACGCCGCGAAGCAGCAGGCCGATGTTGTCGCCCGCTTCCGCCAGATCCAGGAGCTTACGGAACATCTCAACGCCCGTCACAACCACCTGGCGCGGCTTGTCCATCAGACCCACGATCTCCACCGTGTCGCTCAGCTTCACCACGCCGCGCTCCACACGGCCCGTCGCAACGGTGCCGCGGCCCGTGATGGAGAACACGTCCTCAACAGGCATCAGGAACGGCTGGTCCGTCGCACGCTGCGGAGCAGGAATGTAGTTGTCCACCGCGTCCATCAGCTCGAAGATGCACTGCGTCTCCTTGGCGTTGCGCACGTCGGTGCCGCCGTTCTGCACGTACTCCAGAGCCTGCAGCGCGCTGCCCTTGATGATCGGAATCTCATCGCCCGGGAAGTCATACTGGCTCAGCAGCTCGCGGACCTCCATCTCCACCAGCTCCAGCAGCTCCGGATCGTCCATCATGTCCGTCTTGTTCAGGAACACCACGATGTAGGGCACGCCTACCTGGCGGGCCAGCAGAATGTGCTCACGGGTCTGCGGCATCGGGCCGTCGGGAGCGGATACCACCAGGATCGCGCCGTCCATCTGCGCAGCGCCGGTGATCATGTTCTTGACGTAGTCCGCGTGGCCCGGGCAGTCCACGTGCGCGTAGTGGCGCTTCTCGGTCTCATACTCCACGTGCGCCGTGTTGATTGTGATTCCGCGCGCTTTCTCTTCAGGCGCCTTGTCGATGTCCTCGTACTTCATCGCCTGAGCTTCGCCCAGCTGCGCCAGCGTCATCGTGATCGCCGCCGTCAGCGTCGTCTTGCCGTGGTCTACGTGACCGATCGTGCCGATGTTTACGTGCGGCTTGGTGCGTTCAAATTTCGCCTTGGCCATGGGATTCGACCTCCTGTTTTACGTTTGATATAATCCGGCAGGTTATCATGCGGTTGGAGCGGGTGATGGGAATCGAACCCACGTAGCCAGCTTGGGAAGCTGGAGCTCTACCATTGAGCTACACCCGCATGTCCGCATGCACCGCCCCAATACCAGACATAGGTTATTGTAATGTTTTTCCCCTCGCTTGTCAACAGCTTTTTTCCCTTTCGCCCTGATGAAAAGCGCACATCGTGCGAAATGGCCCGATGGAAGCGGGGGAATGCCGGCGTTTTTTCCCTTTTGCTTTACCGCTCCGCAGGGGCCGGACGCACATACAGGCGCGGTGGATCAAAGTGCCGGCGCAGGTCGGCATAGGGGATCTGCGGCGGCGAAAGCAGCCACAGCTTTTTTACGGATTCGTCGTCCAGAATCACGGGCATGCGGTCGTGGTAAGGGCGCATCTGCTCATCGGCCTCGCGCGTGAGGATGGCGAAGCCGTCAAATCCGCCCGCGCGGAATCCGCCCAGAAATTCGCCATACACGCCCGCCAGGTACATCAGCCCCTTGTCTACCCCGCCCTCCGATTGAAAGGCGAATTTTTCCTTCGTTTTTCCGCCGGAGGGAGTGCGCCGCCATTCGTAAAAGCCGGAAACCGGCACCAGGCAGCGGCGCTCCCGCACCGCGCGCTGGAACATGGGGGTAAAATCGGCCTTTTCCGAACGGCTGTTGATGACCACGCCCCGGCCTCCAGCGCGCGGAAAGCCCCAGCGCATGGCGCGCACGCCCACGCCGCCCCCGTCCGCCACGATGACGGGGGCCAGCTGCGTGGGAAAGATCTCGCCCGTATGCACCTGCGAAGCCAGCGGATCGCCGCTTTCCAGAAGGCCGCGCAGCAGGTTCAACAGCCGCTCGTTCGCTTCTTTCGTATCGTCCAGAGAGTAGCGCCCGCACATGCCGCTTATGCCTCCGCCAGCTGCCGGGCCAGGGCGGTGAGCGCCTTGCGCGTGTCCGCCGCCAGCGCCGAGCGGATGGTGGGCACCGGCTCCAGCACGCGTATGTTTTTCATGGAGGACAGGATCTCGCGCATCTGTTTGCCTGCCGCCGGAGCCCAGGAGCCGTTCTCCACCAGCGCCACGGTGCGGTCCTGCAGGGCGTGCGCCTTAAGGTCCAGAAGCAGCGTTTCCATGGCCGGGAATACGCCGAGGTTGTAGGTGGCCGAAAGCAGCGCCAGTTTTCCGAAGCGGAACGCGTCGCTGAGAATGTAGGAAGGATGGGTGACGGATACGTCATACATCGCTACATGCTTCACGCCTGCGTCGCGCAGGGCCATGGCAAAGACCTCCGCGGCGTTTTCGGTATGCCCGTAGATGGACGCGTAGGCCACCAGCACGCCGTCCTCCTCGGGCCGATAGGTGCTCCAGCGCTGATACTTTTCCACAAACCAGGCGATGTCCTGACGCCAGACCGGCCCGTGCAGCGGGCAGAGGAAGGCGATGTCCAGGGCGGCGGCCTTTTTGAGCAGCGCCTGCACGGGCGCGCCGTATTTGCCGACGATGTTGGTGTAATAGCGGCGCGCGTCGTCCAGCCAGTCGCGGGCAAAGTCCACCTCGTCGGCAAAGAGGAAGCCGCTTACCGCTCCGAAGGCGCCGAAGGCGTCCGCGGAGAAGAGCACGCGGTCGGTTTCGTCCCAGGTGACCATCACCTCGGGCCAATGGACCATGGGCGCCGTGAAAAAGCGCAGGTGGTGACGTCCCGTGACCAGCTCTGCGCCATCACTGACGGCGTGCAGACGGTCCCGCAGGCCATCCCCAAAGAACTGCGCGGCCATCTGCGCGCCCTTGGCGGTGAGCATCACCTGCGCGCCGGGATAGCGCCCGCAGACCTCGGCCAGGGTGGCCGCGTGGTCGGGCTCCATGTGGTTGACCACGATGTAGTTAAGCTGCCGGCCGTCCAGCGCGGCGGTCAGGTTGTCGAAGAACACGCCGGAGATGGCCTTGTCCACCGTGTCCACGAGCACGGTTTTTTCGTCCAGCAGAAGGTAGCTGTTGTAGCTGACGCCGCGGGGGATGGGAAAGATGTTCTCAAACAGGTTCAGCCGGCGGTCGTTGCCGCCCACCCACAACAGATCAGGGGTGATCCTTGCGGTGCACTCCATGAAAAAGCCTCCTTAAAACGCTTGCATATGGGCCGTTTCCGGCCGGGAAAGCGCGCCCTTGCGAAACGCGCATGCTTATTATACCACGAAATGCGCGTTTTTGAAGCAAATTTCACAATCCTCTTGACACGGGTCGCATGCCGTGCTATGATGCAGCCGTAAACCCAATAGAGATGGCTTCTTCGGGGCAGGGTGAAATTCCCTACTGGCGGTACAGTCCGCGAAGGAGGCGCCTTGGCGCCTCCCCGACCCGGTGCAACTCCGGGACCAACGGTGAACGGCCTTTCGGCCAAAGTCCGGATACGAGAAGAGCAGCCTGCCGCCTTTTGGTGCGGTTGCCCCTGATGCGAAAAAGCCATCGGGGGCAATTTCACTTCAAGGAGGCATTTCCCATGACCAATGCAAAGCGCAAACCCTTCCTCACCACCCGCGAGCTGGCCACCGTGGCCATCCTGGCCGCCATCTCGGCCGTGCTGTTCATGATCGAGATTCCGGTCGTGCTCTTCTACAAGCTGGACCTGAGCCACCTGCCGGTGCTGCTGGGCACCTTCGCCATGGGCCCGGTGCCGGGCACGCTGATTCTGCTGGTCAAGAGCCTGCTGGGCCTGCTGCACTCCTCCTCCCAGGGCGTGGGTGAACTGGCGGATTTCCTGATGGGCTTTGCCATGCTCCTGCCCGCGGGGCTGATCTACCAGCGTAACAAGACCCGCAAGGGCGCGCTCATCGGCATGGCCGTGGGCGCGGTGGTGGCCACCATCGTGGCGGTTCTGAGCAACCTCTATATCATGATCCCGTTCTACGGCACGGCCTACGGCATGCCGGTGGAAGCCATCGTGGGCATGGGCACGGCCATCATCCCCGCGGTGGACAGCACGCTCAAGTTCGTGCTGCTCATCACCGCGCCTTTCAACCTGCTCAAGTGGGTGCTCATCAGCGCCCTCACGGGGCTGATGTACAAGCCGCTTTCGCCCATTCTGCACGGACGGAAGCGCGCCAGGACGGAGGCGAAAGCGAATTGATCCTCAAAAGCCACAGCGCCGAAGAAACCCGGCGCATCGGCGCGTCGTTGGCCCGGCAACTCCGGGCCAACGACGTTGTGCTGCTTCTGGGCGATATGGGCGCGGGCAAGAGCGAGCTCACGCGCGGCATCGCGCGCGGGCTGGGTGTCACGGGCTATGTGACCAGCCCCACCTTTACCATCCTGCAGGTGCATGAGGAGGGGCGGCTGCCCCTGTATCATTTTGACTGGTACCGGCTGGAAAGCGCGGAGGAGCTCTACGAGCTGGCCATGGACGAGTACCTGCAAAACGGAGGCGTGGCGGTGGTCGAATGGCCCTGCCGCGCGCCGGAGGCCGTCCCGGCCTGCCGCCTGGAGGTTGAGATCACCCCTTTGGGCGACACGGACCGGGCGCTTCGTTTTACCCCCGTGGGCGGGTTTCGGGAGCTGGACTGGGAAGGATGGATTTCATGAATTTGCTGGCGGTGGATACGTCGGGGCCTGTTGCGGGCGTGGCGGTGCTCAAGGACGGCGAGGTGGCCTATGAGAGCGCGGCGGTGAACCGCCTGACGCATTCGGTCAACCTCATGCCCATGATCGAGGAGGCGCTGGGCCGCGCCGGGCTGGACGTGAGCGAGATCGGCCTGTACGCCGCGGTCACGGGGCCGGGATCGTTTACGGGCGTGCGCATCGGGGTGAGCGCCGTCAAGGGCATGGCCCATGGCGCGGGCAAGCCCTGCGTGGGCGTGGACGCGCTGGAGGCGCTGGCAGCAGGCGCCTGCCTGACCGACGCGCTGATCTGTCCCATTCAGGATGCGCGCGCGGGACAGGTGTACGGCGCGGCATTCCTTGCGGGCATGCCGCCCGTGCGCATGCTTCCCAACATGGCCGAGGCGCTGCCCGTCTATCTGGATCGGGCGCTGGCCGTGGCGGGAGAGCGCCGGCTGTGCTTTCTGGGCGACGGTGTGAGCACCTATCGGGACGCCATCGTGGAGCGCCTGGGGGAGCGGGCCGTGATTGCGCCTGCCCACATGCGCTATCTGCGTCCGGCCAGCGTGGGCGAACTGGCCTGGCTCAACCGGGAGCGGAGTGTGGATTATCTTGCGCTGATACCGGTGTACCTTCGCGCGCCGCAGGCGGAGCGCGAACGCGCCCGCCGGCTGGGAGGCAGGGCATGAGCGCCGTCTGCCGCCGCATGACGCTGGCCGACGTGCCTCAGGTGCACGCCATCGAGGAGAGGACCTTCGCCACCCCCTGGTCCTACCAGAGCTTCGTGGACGAGATGACCACCAACAAGTGCGCCCGCTATCTCGTGGCCGAGGAGGACGGGCGCGTGATCGCCTACGCTGGCGCGTGGCTGATTTTTGAAGAAGGGCATATCACCAACATCGCCGTGGATGAGCCGTACCGCGGGCGGGGCGTGGGCACGGAGGTGACGCGCGCGCTGATGCAGTACGCCGCCAACATGGGCGTTCAGTACCTGACGCTGGAGGTGCGCAGGAGCAACCTCGTGGCGCAGAAGATGTACCAGTCGCTGGGATTTCTCAAGCTGGGCCTGCGTAAGCGCTACTATGAGGACAACGGCGAGGACGCCTACCTCATGGTCTGCCAGGACATGCCCCCGGTGGACCCGGATTTTACGGAGGATGCGGGCTGAGCCGTGCGCCCTGCGTGCGGGAGCGGACCGGTTGAAAGCTGGAAGCGAGGAATGCTTTCCGGCTTTTTTTCTTCTGAGATGAACCCTTTGACGTTTTGCGTTGTCTTTATAAGTACCCCAGGCAATCGGGGCTTGCGCAAGATAACCGCTTAGGAGGGATACCGTGAACACCCAGACCTTTCTGGAGGAGGCGGCCAAGCTGGAAAGGCTTTTGTATTGCGTGGCCTGGTCGATGCTGTCCAACAGCGACGACTGCGCCGACGCCGTACAGGAAACGCTGATGCGGGCCTGGCAAAGCCGCGACACGCTTCGCAACCTCCGCAGTTTCCGGCCATGGATCACCCGCATCATGGTCAACACCTGCAACACGATGCTCCGCAAACGGCTCAACCAGCGCTGGGTGCCGCTTGAGGAGGACATGGCCGTGCTGGATGCTCCCCAGGACAGCGGCTTTGACCTGGACGAGACGCTGGGCCGCCTGTCCCCCGAGCACCGGGCCGTGGTGGTGCTCCACTATCTGGAAGGGTACAAGGTGCGCGAGATCGCCGCAATGCTCGGCATCCCCGCCGGCACGGTCAAAACGCGCCTGATGATGGCGCGGGTCCATATTCAGAAAAATCTGGTTCACTCTCCGCTGGAAGAAGGAGGACTCAGTCATGAAAAAGCGTGAGTACGCGGAGGCGGTGGAACGCTGCATTCCTCAAACGCCCCCGGTCTTTCATCAGGCCATGAGCCGGACGCTGGAGGCCATCGCGGCGCAGGCTCCCGCGCAGGAGCGGGCCGCCAAGGTCCGTCCCGCCCTTTCCACGCGGCGCGCGCTGGCGTTTGCGCTGGCGGCCCTGCTGCTCATCGCCACCGCGGCGGTGGCCGCCACCCATTGGAACCTCTTTGACGCCCTGAGCTTTCTGACCGGCGCCAATCCCACCAACGCCGATCTGGTGATGCGGCGCAACCTGTATCAGACCACGATCAACAACGTGGAGATCACCGTGCGCGAGGCGGGCTACGACGGGCGGACCCTGCTGATTCAGTACGCCTACCGCATGCTGGACGTGGACACGCCGCTGGGCCTGTACCGGGAGGAATTCGCCGGCTATCCCGAGGACCAGCGCGAGGGCATTCTGGAGGAGGACAGCAACCTCCTTTATGAGCATAACGTGGGCTGGTGGATCGACCAGCTCTGGATTGACGGGCAGTGCGTGGATATGCCGGGAAACTCCGGCGGCGTCACCACCGGAACGCCCAACCCCGGCGAAATCGTGCAGACGGAATACTGGCGGCTGGACAACGAGGGCGTGACGCTGTCGGGCACGGTGGAGATATCCCTGCCCATCGGCGAGCGCCAGCCGCTGGAGGAGTACATGTGGGCGGAGCACCCGGAGAAGTACGACGCGGACGGAAACCTGCTCCTGCCGGAGAAGGGCATCGTCACCTTTACGCTGGATACGGACGACATCCTCTCCAAGGTACGCTGTGAATATCCCAACATCCCCATGGAGGGTGAAACCGTGACCGCGCAGGCCACGGAGGTGTGCTACTCCCCGCTGATGACCTACATCACCCTTGAGCTGGAGGCCGCGCCCGGCGCCGTGGAGGCCTATCAGGCGGAAAACGGCAAGGGATACTATGACGAGGACGGCAACCTGCTTTGGGAGTACAGCGGCATGGACGTGTTCGGGGACTGGATTTGCAGCCTGCGGCTGGTGGACGGCGAGGGCACGGAGCTGTTTCCGGGCCGCTACGGCAACAACGGCTACAGCGACGAGTGGGCGGAGTTCCTCTACCCGTGTATCGGGGACCTGCCGGAGGAACTGTACCTGGCGCCCTTTGTGGACGGCAGGGCGGATCTGACGCAGGCGGTGAAGGTGAAATAACCGGCTTGGACTTCGCAGGCCGGAAAAGCCGGGCGGCGCGCGATGGAAGCCCATCGCGCGCCGTCCTTTTCTCAGCCAAAATCATGCCGCGTACCGCAGTCGCTCCCGATGCGCTCAAAGACCCGCACGATTTTTTCAATGCGCCGGAAGCATTCCGGGTCCTCCAGATCGTCCCGCGCCAAAATGATGCGGATGGCGTTCAGCGCCTGATAAGCCGTGTCGTGGACCAGCGCCTGCGGATCTGCGGAAACCCTTGGGCACCTTGGTTCTTTTTGAGATGATGCAAAAGAATCTCCTCGAACAGCTCCATGCGCATCCCCTCCCCTTCGGCTTATTTCACTATCGTTCAATAGTATAGTCAATACTATCAAACGGGTGTAGATTAGCCTGTGAGTGAGGTGATCGCATGCGCTATCCCCGTCTGAAGGACCTTCGGGAGGACCATGAGCTGATGCAAAAGCAGGTGGCGGCCAAGCTGGGAATCGACCAGCGCGTTTACAGCAACTATGAAACCGGCAAGCGCGAAATTCCGGTGCACCATCTGGCGGCGCTGGCCGATCTGTATCATACGAGCACGGATTATCTGCTGGGCCGCACGTCCTGCCCGGAGCCCTATCCCGTCAAAAAGGAAACGCCCCGGTAGGCTGCCGGGGCGTTTGCGTGATAAAAAAGCAAAAACCGCGCGAAACCATCGCACGGCATTGCTTTCCACTCTGTTTCGACCTGCCGCCGCGGCATACGCAACGCGCAGGCCGGCGGCGAAAGCCCACTTACTGGGCCTTGGCCATCTGCTTCGCCAGACGGGCCTTTTTGCGGCTCGCGGTATTCTTGTGCAGAATGCCCTTGGCGGCGGCTTTATCGATAGCGGAGGTGGTGAGGCTGTACTGCGCCGCAGCGTTGGCGGGGGCAGTGGCGATCTCCGTCTCAAACTTCTTGATGGCGGTCTTGACCTTCGACTTCACCATACGGTTCCGAAGGTTCTTGGCTTCGCTGACCTTCACGCGCTTGATAGCGGACTTGATGTTCGGCAACGTGGTTCACCTCCTTGGGTCCTAAAATCGCAAGGATGATTGTACCATGCTTTGGGGAAAAATGCAATACCCGCACGGATTTTTCTTTCACAGCGGGAGAAAGCCCGCCTCAAACGCCACCGCGCAGGCCACGGCGGCCACGGTGAGCAATCCCTTTTCCATCCAGCCCAGGACCAACGCCGCCAGCGTGCCCGCAAGGGCCGAAAACCAGCTGCCCGTGGCGGAAAACACCGCCGGAAACGTCATGGCCCCCAGCACCGCGTAGGGCACATAGTAGAGAAACGATTGCAGAAACACGCTGCGCACCCGGCCGCGGATGGCCGCCAGCGGCAGCATGCGGATGAGGTAGGTCACCCCGGCCATCACCAGCAGGTACGTAAGAAAACGGGACCAGTCCATTTACAGCGCCTCCTGTTTATCGGCTGCTTCTTCCTCAAAGGGGCGAGGCATCAGCCAGGCGCCCAGCGCCGAGGCCGCCACCGCGCAGAGGATGATGCGGAAGCCGTCGGAGATGAAGCTCAACACCGGCCACAGCGAGATCAGGCAGCTCAGGCCCACGGCCACCAGCACCACCGCCCGCACCTCGCGCGAGCGCCGGAAGGGCGGAAGCACAATGGCGATGAACATGCCATAGATGGCGATGCCCAGCGCTTCGGTCACAGCCGCGGGCAGGAAGCCGCCCGCCAGCGCGCCCAGAAGCGTACCCAGCACCCAGCCCAGAAAGGGCCCGTTGGTCAGGCCGTACAGATAGGCCCGGCCCACCTTGCCCGGCTGCTGCGAGGCCACCACAAACACCTCGTCCGTGTTGCAAAAGGACAGGAGAAACCGGTGGGGCAGCGTCATGCTGCTATCCAGCTTCTGGCTCAGGCTCAGGCTCATCAGGGCGTAGCGCAGGTTGATGGTCAGCTGCGTGAGCGCCATTTCCGCAAGGCCCGCGCCCGCGGCCATCAGCTGCAGCCCGGCCAGCTGGCCGGCGCTGGTCACATTGAAAAACGAGATCATCACCGCCTGCAGGGGCGTAAGCCCCAGCGACGTGGCCTGAATGCCAAAGGCGAAGGAAACCGACAGATAGCCCAGGGCGATGGGCAGCCCATGGCGAAGCCCTCTTTGGTAACTGGCAAGCATGACGCATCCTCCCTGAGGTGATCTAGGAACGCCTTCGGAACGTGTCGATCAGTACGTTGAGGCCCAGGAGGCTGAACAGCCAGCCCAGCGGCGCACAGCCACAGCCGCCGCGCATTCGGCCCGCGCGTCCGCGCCGTCCGCTTTTCAGCACGATCAGCACCAGCACCGCCAACACAATCCATCCACCCGCGCTCAAGCCGTTCTCCGTATGGCAGCGGCTGTCATGGCGCGCCTGGTACGCCTCGCTGCTGTCGTTGATGGCATCCATCACCTCGTCCCACAGGCGGGACTCGGAGGTGGGGGCGGGCGTAGCCTGCGCGGTTCCGAACAGGCCGTCCAGGGAGATGTCCGCGTCCGTCCGCTTGAGCACAAGCGCGTTGAAGGCCCGGCAATACTCCGTGAGAGCCGCGTTGTACTGCTGGGAGGCAAACAGTGTGCCGAAGCGGGAGGAGGTATACATCAGGTTTTCGGCGCTCTGCCGTCCCAGCAGGTCCGCCGCGCCGTCGCCCATCGCGGTGGCAAAGGTATCCTCGCCCGCCGCGCCGCACAGCAAAATGTCCATATCGCCCAGATTCCACGCCTCAAACAGCGCGTCGGCGTAGGCCTGGGCGTCCAGTCCGTCCCAGAAGTGGACCAGCGCCACGTGCAGGCGCAGGCCCGTCTCCGCCTCCACCTGCTGCGCATAGCTGGAAAAGTCCGAAACCGTCTGCGCGCTGAGCACATCGGCGTCATCCGTCGCCGCGCCGCGCTGGACGGGCAGGCGGGCCGAGGCCAGCGCCGGCCCCGCCAGCGCCATCACAAGGCACAGGCAAAGGCAAAGCATGTTTTTCAAACGCACCGTCTCCGCCCCCTCACTCATACAGCTCGCAGGGCGCAACGCCCAGCAGGCGGGCCAACGCCCCTGTCAGGGGCGCGGCGAGCAGGTCGTTGAAGGCGGAGGCCGCCCGGTTGTAGGTGCTGACCGCCTGACTTGCGCCCAGACTGCTCAAATCCGCCTCCAGCATGGACAGGTAGCGCTGATCGCGTTCGCTGGCCTGAAAGCTGGCGGAGCTTTCCAATTCGCGGGCCACGGCCGCAAAGTCGGCCTCCAGCGCGCTGTCCGCCGCTTTTTTGGCGGCGATTCCTCCCGCGGAACGAAGCGCACCGGCGCTCTCTTCCAGGGCCAGCACAGCCGGATCATCCTGGGGCAGGTGGCGGCGCGCCACCACGCACAGGTTCAGGCCGTCCGCGCCCCGATAGGAGAGCACGTCCGAAAGGCCGTTTTCGCCCGACCAGAGGGCTTCCACCTGCGCACGCTCCTCGCCGTAGCCGGTCAAAGTGCCGTAAATCAGGCCAAACGCCACCAGGGCCAGCGCAATCAGCACGCAGGCGCCGGTGGGCAGATTTCGTTTCATAGGGGTTCAGGTTCCTTTCCGAAAGCTCAGTGCTTCAGTTCCAGCAGCTTTTGCTTGAGCTCGTTTTCCATGGTCACAAGCTGCTTTTCCGCTTCCACGCGCTGGGCACGGCCCTCGTCCTGAATCTTCATGACCTCGCTGATGGTGTCGATCAGGCTCTGGTTGGTTTCCACCAGCGTGTTCAAATCCAGAATGCCGCGCTCGGCCTCGCGCGCCGTTTCAATGGTGCCGGTCTTGAGGGCGGCGGCGTTTTTGCGCAGCAGCTCATTGGTCATGTCGGTCACGGCGGTCTGCGCCTTGAGCGCCTCCTGGCTGCGGTGCAGGCCCAGGGCAATCACAATCTGGCTCTTCCACAGCGGCAGCGTGTTGGACAGCGTGCTCTGGATGCGCTCCACCAGCAGGCTGTCATTGTTTTGCAGAAGGCGGATCTGCGGGGCCATCTGCAGCGCCACCTGACGGGTGAGCTTGAGGTCGTGCAGCTTTTTCTCGAATCGGTCGCAGTTGGCGGCCATATCGTTGGCGCGCTGGGCGTCCATGGCGTCGCCGCTCTGGGCAGCGCGGGCTTTCAGCTCCTCCAGCGTGGTGCGGCGCACCTCGGCCAGCCGCTTTTCGCCGGCCAGGATATACATGGTCAGCTCCTTGAAGTACTCGGTGTTCATGTCGTAGAGGTGGTTGAAGAGGCTGATGTCCTTGAGCAGCTGGACCTGATAGCCCTCCAGCGACGAGGCGATGGCGTCGACGTTGACCTCCACCTTGTCGTACTTGGTCTGCATGTCGCTCACGGCCTTTTTGGCGTTCCAGAACAGGCCCCCCAGCCCCTTGGGCTTTTCGGCGCTATCGCCGAAGCCCTTGATTTCGTTGACCAGCTTGACCAGCATTTCGCCCACTTCGCCGGTGTCGTTGGTGCGCACGGTGGCAAGCGCGCTGTCGCTGAAATCGGCAATCTTTTTCTGCGCGTCGGACCCGTAGAGCAGCACGTGGTCGGTGTTGTTCAGGTCGATCTTCTGGGCGAATTCCTCGATGGCCCGGCGGTCGGCCTCGCTGAGCATGGAGGTGTCCATCTCCGCCGTGGCTTCGGCCGCCGCCGCGGGAGCGGCTTCCAGCTGCTTGACGGCTTCCTCCATCATCACCTTGTCGCGGGTCATGGCGGGTTCCAGGGTGAGGGCGGGGGCCTGGTTTTGATTCTCTGTCATGATGCGTAACCTCCTGTCTGGCAAAGGACTCAGGTGCGGTCGTTCGGGCGGGTGGCCGTGGCGGAGGCCTGACCTCCCTGCGCGGAGACATTGCCGCGCGCGGCACGCTCGCGGGAGATGCGGTTTGCCTCGGCGTCGATGCGGGCGGCCTCGCGGGCCTGCGCCGCGGCGCGCTCCAGGTCGCTTTCGGTCAGGCCGTCGCGCTTGAGCATCTGCTCGAGCACGTCGATATCGGTGGTCAGGTCCAGCACGTCGTCGCGGTAAAGGTTCTCCAGCAGGCGCTGGCAGCCGTGGATGACCACGTCCAGCGCGTCCCCGATGCGCCGGCGCGCGTCCTGTGCCTGCGCGCCGGTGATGCCGCGCTCGTCCAGCGTGCGAAAGCCCCGGACCATTTTCAGGGTGGTGGGCAGGTAATAGTCCATGAATTTGCGGATCTGCGGGGCCTTGGCGGGTTTGTCGTATACCGCGCGGAATACCTCGGCGCACAGGTTTTCCAGCTTCTCCAGCTTATCGGAGAGGGAGGAATCGGGAATGCGGTCGTTTTCCGCGCGGATTTCCGCGATCATGCCGCGCCCCTTCTCCAGCAGCGCGTCCACATCGGGATCGCCGGTGTTGCCCTGCACCTTTTGCAGGCTTTCCGGGGTCTTGACGGTGGGACTCACGTCCAGCCCCTGCGCCATGACGCGGATGACCGCGCCCGCAAACAGGCTCAGCGCCGTGGCCAGCGCGAAGGCCCCGATGGTGTGCGGACGGAACAAAAGGGAAAACAGCGCGAACACCACGCCGAACGCGATGATCCCCGCGCCCAGCCCCTTGCGCTTTTCGGACGGTTTAGGATGGCTCATCTGGCTTGCTCCTTCTATGCCGCGCGGATGCCCGGAAGCTCCGCGCGCTTTAACGGAATGCATTATACCATAAAACGGGGAGGCTGAAAAGAAAGGCGTGCTCAAAGCTGCTTTGGAAATGCTGAAAGCAGCATTAGAATTTGCGAAGAACGCGTTTTTTACCACCGGATGACAAAAGACGGCAAAGAAAAAAACATGCAAAAAACATGCGGCTACCCTCTTGACAATGGGGCTTGGGTGGCGTATGATACACGCAATCAAACCGTTGAGGGAGAGGAGTAACCGCCACAGGGCGCGGCAAAGGGAGCCGTGAAGAGTGTGACCACGGCGCGCGGCAGGGCGGTGAATGGACTTCCGAGGGCGGCGGCGAAAGCCCGTTTGGACCGTAGCCGCTGACGGGACCCGCACCCGTTATCCGGGCGGCGCGTATGTTGGTACGCGAAAGATGAGCCCGCCCATGGCGGGGAAATTGAGTGGCACCGCGGAAATACCGCCTCAAGCAACCTAGGTTGCTTGGGGCGTTTTTCATTTCCCCCACAAGCAGAAAGGATGGATGAACCATGATGAAGAAGCTGACCGCCCTGGTACTGACGCTGGCCCTGTGCCTGACCGCCGCGCTGGCCGTGGCCGAGACCGACAAGACCTACACCATCGGCATTGCGCAGTTTGCCGAGCACTCCAGCCTGGACAACTGCCGCGAGGGCTTCATTCAGGGCCTGGCCGAGATGGGCTATGTGGAAGGTGAAAATGTGACCTTCATCGTGCAGAACGCGCAGGCGGACATGGGCCTGTGCCAGCAGATCGCTCAGCAGATGGCGCAGGAGTGCGACCTGGTATGCGCCATCGCCACGCCCATGGCGCAGGCGGCCTTCAACGCCTGCATGGACAGCGGCAAGCCCGTGATCTATACCGCGGTGAGCGACCCTGCGGCCGCCATGCTGGCCAACAATGAGGGCAAGAGCGAGTACAACGTGACCGGCACCTGCGACGTGCTGCCCGTGGAGGCGCAGCTCAAGCTCATTCGCTCCTTCCTGCCGGAGGCCAAGAAGATCGGCATTCTCTACACCACCAGCGAGACCAATTCCGAGAGCCAGCTCAAGCTCTATCAGGATCTGGCGGGCACCTACGGCTTTGAGATCGTGGCGTCGGGCATTTCCACCGGCGCGGACATTCCTCTGGCGTGCGACACCCTCCTGCCCCAGGTGGACTGCCTGACCAACCTGACCGACAATACCGTGGTCAGCTACCTGGCCGTGGTGCTGGACAAGGCCAATGCGCTGGGCAAGCCCGTCTTTGGCAGCGAGATTGAGCAGGTCAAGAACGGCTGCATCGCCTCCGAGGGCGTCGAATATATCTCCCTGGGCCAGCAGACCGGGCGCATGGCCGCGCAGGTGCTGGACGGCGCCTTTGCCGGGGACATCCCCTTTGTCAGCAGCGAGGGCGGAGACATGTGCTATAACCCCGACGTGGCCGAAGCGCTGGGCGTGACGATTCCCGAAGCGGACCTGGCCCGCGGCATCGACGTCACCCAGCAGTAAGCAGGCGGCCCGCCGACTGCGCCACCCGCTCCCGCGCGTCGGGAGCGGGCCTTTGGCGGCCTGAGCGGGCAAAGGAACCAAAGCGAAACGGAGGCCGGTTTCATGGGCATTTTCATCGGCATTTTGGAGGAGGGGCTGATCTACGCCATTCTGGCGCTGGGCGTGCTGATCACCTACCGCATTCTGGATTTTCCGGACCTGACGGTGGATTCGTCCTTCCCGCTGGGCGCGGCGGTCAGCGCCATTCTGACGGTGAACGGCATGCATCCCGTGCTCACGCTCCTGATGGCCACGCTCGCCGGCGCGGCGGCGGGGCTGGTCACGGGACTGATCCATGTCAAATGCCGCGTGCGCGACCTGCTCAGCGGCATCATCACCATGACGGGGCTGTATTCCATCAACCTGCGCATCGCGGGCCGGGCCAACCTGCCCTTTTTCAACATGGATACCCTCTTTGACAACGCGCTGGTGGACAGCCTGCCCGCGGCGCTCGCACCGTGGTCCAAGGTGCTGGTGGTGCTGGTCATCGTGCTGGTGGTGAAGGTGCTTCTGGACCTGTTCATGAACACCAAGGCGGGCTTCCTTTTGCGCGCCGAAGGCGACAACCCCGCCGTGGTGGCCACGCTGGCGCGCGACGGGGGGCTGGTGAAGATAGAGGGGCTGATCATCGCAAACGCGCTGGTGGCGCTCTCCGGCGCGGTGATGGCGCAGAAAAACCGCGTGTTTGAAATCTCGATGGGCACCGGCGCCATCGTCTTTGGTCTGGCGGCGGTCATCATCGGCACCAACATCTTCAAAAACCGTCAGAAGGTGAATAGCTCCACCGCGGCCATCGTGGGCAGCATCATCTACAAGGCCTGCGTGGCGCTGGCGCTGTCCATGGGCCTGGTGCCGCAGGACCTCAAGCTGGTGACGGCGGCGCTGTTCCTCATCATCCTTGTGCTGGGCAATGTGCGCAGGAAGAAGGTGAAATTCCATGCTTGAGCTTCGTGATGTAAGCAAGGTATATGCTCCGGGTACGGTGAACGAAAACTGCCTGTTCCGCCATTTCAGCCTGACCATCCCGGACGGGCAGTTCGTCAGCGTCGTTGGCTCCAACGGCAGCGGCAAAACCAGCATGCTCAACCTGGTCTGCGGTTCCATCCCCGTGGACGAGGGCAGCATTTTCATGGGCGGTCGCGATATCACCAAAATGAGCGAGCACAAGCGCTACCGCAACATTGGTCGCGTGTACCAGAACCCCGCCATGGGCACCTGCGGCACGATGACCTTGCTTGAAAACATGGCCATGGCCGACAACAAAAACCGTCCCTACAACATTACCCCCGGCGTGAACCGCCGCCGCGTTTCCTATTATAAAAAGCTGCTGAGCTCGCTGGGGCTGGGGCTGGAGGACAAGCTCAATATCCCCGTGGGCTCGCTCTCCGGCGGGCAAAGGCAGGCGCTGGCCCTTTTGATGAGTACGCTCACCCCCATTGAGTTCCTCATTCTGGACGAGCACACCGCGGCGCTGGACCCCAAGACCGCGGAGGTCATCATGCAGCTGACCGGCCGGCTGGTGCGGGAGAAGGGATTGACCACGCTGATGGTGACCCATAACCTGCGATACGCGCTGGAATACGGCGACCGCATCCTCATGCTGCATGAGGGCCGCGCCGTGCTGGACAAGAGCGGCGAAGAAAAGCGCGCCCTCAAGCTGGAGCAGGTGCTGGGGCTGTTCAACCAGATCAGCGTGGAGTGCGGAAACTGACGATTGGCGGCGGACCCGTTCGGGCCCGCCGCCATGCTTTTCCTGCGCTTACGGCAGCACCAGCACCTTGGTGCGCCAGGGCAGGTGCGTCCACAACCAGTATGCGTTGATGGTATATTCATCGTCCGTGCGCCAATCCACCCGCACGCAGCCCTCCGAGGCGCGCTCGCCCAGCCGGGAGGCCTGATCCGAAAAGTCGGCCATGCCGTCCGCGCGCTCCTGATACCCTACCTGATGCAGCAGGTTGCCCCCGTCGATACGGATGGGATAATCGCATCGGTAGCCGCCGCTGTCAAAGCTCACCAGACGGTCGGTGGTGAGAAAGGCGCCGGCGCGCGTTTCCCGGAACGCCTTGCCCGGGGCCTTGAGCCCTGTGCTCACGCGCGCGCGGCCCACGGGCTTTCCCGCCTCGTACACGGTCAGGGTCTGCGCCGTCTTGTCGATGACTACGCCGTAGCGCGTGCCGGGCAGCACCATCTTGAGCTTTTTGGTGGGCACGTAGCCTTCGACGTAGGCTCCGTCCTCATGCCGCCAGGCGCGCACCAGCGTATAGCGCGCGCCAGGCTCCACCACCTCCACCGCCTGAGACTGGCCGTGCACCTGTCCCACAACGTCGCTGTCGGGGTCCGGGGAGAGGTAGAGGCGCTGGTGCTCCTCCGCCCCAATGTCTACCACGGCGGCAGGGGCCAGGATGGCCTTCCACAGGTTCTCATCGCTGCGGATATCGGGCAGAAGCGGACCGGTGGGGGCCAGTTCGGGCACTGGTTCGCTCCCGTCGCGGATCTCCAGCGGAAAGACGAAAGCCTCTTCCTCCCGTCCGTCCAGGTAGGCCCGCATCCAATACTGCCCGGCAGGCGCTTTGCGCCCGTCGCAGGCTCCGTTCCACGCGATGCGAAAGCGCCCGCTGCCCTCCAGCCTTTTGCGGATGGAGGCGAAGCGCTGCGTCAGGCTTTCATCCGCATAGCATTCCAGATGCACGACGCCCGCGCCCGTAACCGCGCAGTCCACAAACCACGGCTCCGTCCGCCGGTGATAGAGGGCCTCGCCGCTGGGCAGCGCATAGATCAGCGTGGCGGCGGCACGTTCCGCCGTAACGAAGGCGTGCGCCGTGCTGTGGCCGCCGTCCTCGTCCGTGAGGCGCGCAAGCAGATGGTAGCGCCCCGCACGCAGCGGCATGCCGCCATAGGAGGTCGCGTTCCATCGAAGCGTGTTGCGGCCCGCCTCCACAGGCAGGTTCTCGCACAGCGGGAGCTCGGGCCCCGCTTCGCTCCGGAGCTGAATGGTCAGCTGCCCCGGTCGGGGCGCTTCCACGGCGATTTCCGCCGGCTGGTAGGGACGCACGGTGTCCGGCAGATCAAGGGACAGCCCCTGCCCCTTGGCGCCCGTGCACAGCAGCAGGCATGTCAGCAGCACGGCTGCATACAGCGTTTTCTTTCCCATCGTCATCCTCCGTTCTTTGGTGTAGCGCTTATTGAGATAGACGCTTTTGAGGGCGGTGAGGTTTTTTTTCGCTGCAAATTTGTAAAATGACCGGGCGTTCACACCTGCGCCATAGAATCGTCACACGCGTGGAGTAGCATGATGGCTGTGAGCAATCTGGTTGGAAAGGGAGCGAAGAAATCTGTGAGAATCAGGACATGGTTACGGATCACGGCTCTGCTCATGGCTGTATGGGCGGTATGCGCGGCGGCTGTGGCGGAGGGCGCTGCGTTGCCCGAAGAAAGCGCATCCGTGCAGGCGGAGGCGTCTGACGGGCAGCCTGCGCAGGTGCCGCAGGAGGGAGCGCCGCCGGAGGGCGAACGTCCGCCGGAACCGCCCGGAGGAGAGGGGGAGCCGGGAAGCCTTCCTCCGCAGGGGCCGGACGGTCAGCCCCCGCAGGCTCCGGGCGACCTGCCAGGCGCGCCGGGAACGGTGAGCCAGGGCACAGCCGCTACTACGCTGGAAACGGATACCACCATCAGCGGTGGCAGCTTTCTGTCCCAAAAAGCGGATGAAAACGCCCTTCGGGTGACAAACACGGCACAGGCGGCGCTGACGGGTGTTACCATCCAAAAGCTGCAAGGAGATACATCAAGCACGGAAAACAGCGATTTTTACGGCCAGAATGCGGGCTTTCTGGCGACCGACGGCGCGCAGGCGGCGCTCACGGCGGTGAGCGTGACCACGGCCGCGACCGGTGGCAACGCGGTGGTCAGCTATGGGGAAGGAACCGCTGTTTCCGTGACGGACAGCACCGTCAGCACCACGGGCGACCATTCCGGAGGCATCCATGTGACGGGTGGCGGAGAATTGACCGCCTGGAATGTGGATGTGGAAACGCAGGGCAATTCCTCAGCCACGATCCGAGCGACCGGGGAGGCGGAACCCTGACTGTCGAGGACGGCAGCTATGTGACCAACGGCACCGGCTCGCCCGCCATTTACAGCACGGCGCAGATCGCCGTGACCAACGCGGTGCTGACGGCCAACCGCTCCGAAGCCATCGTGGTGGAGGGACGCAACAGCGTGACGCTGACGGACTGCACGGTATCGGGCAACATGCAGGGCACCTATGGCCCGGACAGCGGCGAAAACCTGCACGGCGTGATGCTTTACCAAAGCATGAGCGGCGATGCCCAGGAAGGACAGAGCCTTTTTCGGATGACAGGCGGCGAGCTCACCACCCTGTCGGGGGATTTGTTTTATGTGACCAACACCGACTGCGCCATTGAGCTCAGCGGCGTGGCGCTCACGCTGGCTGACGGATGCCTGCTGCGGGTAGAGGGCAATACGGGCGAGCGTGGCTGGGGCACGCCGGGAGAAAACGGTGGACGCTGCACGCTGAACGCCATCGCGCAGGCGCTGTCCGGAACCATCCGGGTGGATGAGAGCTCCTCGCTTGACATGACGCTTTCGGACGGCGCTACCTTTGAGGGCACGGTCAATCCGGAGGGCCAGGGCGGCGAAGTGAACGTGACGCTTGCGCAGGGCTGCCGCTGGACCCTCACCGCCGATGCGTACGTAACCAGCTTTACCGGCGATCTTTCCTGCGTGGAAACCAACGGTTACACCCTGTATACAGCGCAGGAGAAGCCCGTAGCAGGCGTATAGTTTTTTTCTTCATGGGAAACCCTTCCTCACGAAGCGATGCTTGTGGGGGAGGGTTTTTTGAATGCGGCGGAGACCCAATCGGATGGAGCTGTTGCTGCAGCTGATGGCGGCGCTGATGACGTTTGCCCTGTTTTTTTCCTTTGTACGGGCCGATGCGGCCGTGGTGGCCTGGGGGGATAAGGGCGATCAGGTCACGTTGATTCAGCAGAAGCTGAAGCAGTACGGATATTTCAGCGGCACGGTGGACGGTGTATTCGGCAAGCAGACCTATGACGCGGTGGTATGGTTCCAGCGCAAAAACGGGCTGAAGGTGGACGGCGCGGTGGGGGAGAGCACTGCCGCGGCGCTGGGCATCACCCTGACGGGCAGCGTATCCGCCGCCAGCTACAACGAAAGTGAAACCTACCTGCTGGGCAGGCTGGTGCATGGCGAGGCGCGCGGCGAGCCCTACGTGGGCAAGGTGGCCGTGGCGGCCGTGGTGCTCAACCGGGTAAAGAGCCCTTCTTTTCCCAATACCATCAGCGGGGTGATCTATCAGTCCGGCGCGTTTGACGCGGTATCGGATGGGCAGATCAACCTCACCCCTGACGAGGACAGCCTGCGCGCCGCCCGCGATGCGCTCAACGGCTGGGACCCCACCGGCGGGTGCCTGTATTACTACAACCCCGCAACCGCCACCAACGGGTGGATCTGGTCGCGCACAGTGCAGCTGAGCATCGGCAAGCACAACTTCGCCATTTGACCGGGAGGCGCGCATGCGGCTGAAGCATCACATTCTTTTGTATACCTTTTTGGGTGTGGCGGTGCTCATTTCCATTTTTCTCACGCTGGATTACGGCAACCGGGCCCAGCGAAGCGCCCAGGCCCTGGAGGACGCCTATGCGCAGCGCGTGCTGGAAACGCAGGAGCACTTGCAGGCCATCGGGCTCAAACTGGGCAAAGCGCCGGTAGCGACGGACGCGCGAACCCAGGTGGAGCTACTCGCGGGCATCAGCCGGCAGGCGGACAATGTGGTGAGCGGCCTGTCGGCCCTACCGCTGAGTCATATCGCCATGAGCGACACGCTGAAGTTTTGCAATCAGCTGTCGGAATATGCCATGGTGCTGGCGCTGGCGGTATCCGCAGGCCAGCCGCTGACCGAGCAGCAAACCACGGAGCTGAGCGCCCTGGAAAGCCAGTGCGCGCTGCTGCTGGGGCAGTTTGCTACCGCGCGGGAGACCATGGTGGCCGAAAGCCTGCGTCTGACAGCCCAGCCGGGGGTGTTCTATGCCGAGGCGCAGGCGGGCCAGCGCCCGCTAGAGCAGGTGGCCGATCCCGACAACGGCATGGACTATCCCAGCATGATCTATGACGGCGCCTTTTCTGATGCGCGGCATTACGGCACGCCCAAGGCCCTGGGCGAGGAACGGATCGATCAGATCCGGGCCCTGGAAATCGCCAGAGCCTTCGTGGGGGAGGAGAGGGTCGAACGTGTGGAGGCGGCCCCGGACAGCGGCGGTACCCTGGCCAGCTACGGTGTGACCCTGACCCTGAACGACGGTGTGGTGCTCAATGCCGAAGTGACCCGTCAGGGGGGAAAGATGCTGTGGATGGTGCCGGAGCATGCTGCCTTTGCCCCCGCGCTGACGCTGGAGGAATGTGCGGAAGCGGCGCAGGGCTTTCTGCTGGACCGCGGCTATGGCGAGATGGAGGCCAACCACTATCAGGTGTACGACGGCCTGGCAGTAATCAATTTTGTGGCCGTGCAGGACGGGGTGCTGCTGTATCCCGATCTGGTCAAGGTACAGATACGCATGGACACCGGAGAAGTGGTAGGTCTGGAGGCAAACAACTATCTGATGAACCACACCCGGCGCACGGGGCTTGCGCCTGCGCTTTCCGCGCAGGAGGCGCTGGAGAAGGTGAGCTCCCGGCTGGAGGCCGGTCAGGCGCGGCTGTGCGTGATTCCCTACCGCGAGGGGGAGCGCCTGTGCTACGAGGTGCCGGGCCGCTACGAGGAGCGCGAGTACCGTGTATACATCGATGCGCTGACGGGCGAAGAAACAGAGGTGCTGATGATGGTGGACAGCGTTGGGGGACGTATGGCGGCCTGACGGGCGCTTTCCCTGCCGGAGCGTAAAGAGATGGACCCTGCTGATACGCAAACGGGCGGCGAGCGTGGATCGTGTCACCGCCATAAGGGAACAGATGGGAAAAGTTTGGCGCGCTGTTTGCACAGCGCGCCTTTTTGCGCACAGAGCCCAAAATGCGGAATAAGATGGTGTGAACATAGAAAGAAGGTGCGAGCCATGCCCATTTATAAAGGACCTTCCTGCATAAGACACGGTGGCTCCATGTGCTCCAACTGCGTGCTTCATGGGTATCCCATCTGGTTTACCGGGCCTGCTGGCACCGACGGTGCGACCGGGCCGACGGGGCCCACCGGTCCGACTGGTCCGACGGGAGCTACCGGTCCGGCAGGATCAAACGGCTCGATGGGACCACGAGGGATCAGTGGCATTACGGGACCTACCGGCGCTACGGGCCCAACGGGCGCTACCGGACCCACCGGACCGGCCGGTTCCGCCAGCATGACCGGTCCGACAGGACCTACGGGCGCAACCGGGCCGACGGGTGCGGAAGGACCCACAGGGCCTGCAGGCGCTACGGGAAATACGGGCGCCACCGGGCCTGCGGGACCGGCAGGAGCCACCGGCCCTGCAGGGGCGGAGGGTCTCAGGGGCGCCACCGGCGCGGATGGTCCAACCGGCGCGACAGGAGCCACGGGCGCGACGGGCGCCACCGGCTCAACCGGCGCGACGGGAGCGGACGGCCCAACCGGAGCCACCGGCCCAACGGGCGCTACAGGAGCGACCGGCGCCACCGGCGCAGACGGCCTGCCGGGTGCAGACGGTCCTACCGGCGCCACGGGCGCCACTGGTGCGGACGGCCCAACGGGCGCCACCGGCGCAGATGGATTGCCGGGCCTGCCGGGCGCCACCGGCGCGACCGGGGCTACGGGCGCGGCGCCTGAAGATGTGTTTGCATCCTTTGCCAACGTTCAGGCCGTATGGGATAACAATAGCCTGATTACCATGTTCCCCGATGTGACCGATCCCACGGGCAACATCGTCCAGACGGATTTTTCCCGCATCACGCTTCAGCCGGGTTACTACCTGGTGGGCTACAGCATATCGGCGATCTACCGCACTGCCAGCTATATGCAGGTTACGCCTTCCTACAACGGCACTTCTCACTTGGAAACCTCCGTTTATTTTGCTACAAGCGTCAACGGAACCTCGGCGGGAGGATCTGCGAACTTCATTATCTATGCCCCCTCAGAAACGACGCTGAGCCTGTTTTACAGCAGCCCCGTCCGAGCGACGGACGGCATTTTCAACATGTCCATCGTCAAACTCAACCGAACGACCTGACAGGCATGCGGGACAGCTGCCCTGAGAAAAACGCGGAAAGCGCCGGAAGCGCTTCCCTTGGCGGGGTCCCTGACTGTGCGCGCCGCCGCCTCGTAGCCGGAGCCCAAGGCTTGCGCCTGCGGTTGCTTCCCCGGTTCATTCGCGGTTCGTCCACAATGGAGCTTGGTGGAACCCCGGCAGGCGGTGCGCAACATCCGGCGTTACGGGCGCGTTGGAGCCTCTTCCGACCCGTCCGGATGCGCCGTTTTTTAGAGAAAAGACAAGATTTTTCCCTGGCAAAGGCGAAATGCATACAAATGGACGGGCGCGGGAGGGAATCATGGTTGCCGCCGTCAGGCGCGTGTCGGATGAGATTTAAAAGACACGGGTGTTGATGATGAAAATTGCGGAGGGCGTTACCTTGGTGTTGCTGGATACCTCCTTTGAGCTGGGAAGCATCATTCCAGCGCTGCTGTACCTGATGGGATTGTGGGCGGTCTTTTGCAAAAGCGGCGTTAAGGGCTGGCGGGCGCCGATCCCCTGCGCGCGCCAGTACAAGCTGGGCTTGTGCGCGGGTCGGGAACCGGAGGGACGAACGCTGGCTGTGATGGTCTTCCTCATGGTCGCTACAAGCCTGCCCGGCCTGTATCTACAGCTGGACTCTGCTACTGAAATGTTCCTTGCCCTGGTGGGGCTGATCGCCGCATTGATTGATATCATTTACCAGATTCGCGTCTACAATGGACTGACCGAAGTATACGGACGCAGGAAGGGCTGGGTCGTCCTGTGGCTGCTGCTGGGCTTCATCCCCGCGCTGCTGTGGGGATTCCGCAAGGCCTATCAGCCCCTGTGGAAGGTGGAGGATATCAAAAGCGAGGCCGCCAACTTTTTCTCCGGAAAAAAGGCGGACGTGTTGGACAAGGGCCTGACGGTCAACCTGGAGGAGCGGTCCGTCCGGGAGTTTTTCAGAAAAAAATATCTTCTGCGGGATATTCATATGTACATTCAGCCCGGGCATATGGTGCTGCTGCTGGGCGGCAGCGGCGCGGGTAAAACCACCTGTCTCAACGCCATCAACGGTTATGAAAAGGCCAAGGCGGAAGTGGTGCTCAATGGCACCAACATGTACAAGCATTACAAGGAAATGCAGTAGAACATCGGCTTTGTGCCCCAGATGGATCTGATGCGCGGATCGGACAGCGTGTTCCGCACGCTGATGGACGCGGCCAGCCTGCGTCTGCCCAAGGACTTTACCGGCGCGGAGCGCAAGGCACGCGTGGAAGATGTGATGAAGATCTTCGGGCTGACCCCGGTGGAAAACCATATGGTGGCCAAGCTGTCCGGCGGGCAGCGCAAGCGGCTTTCCATTGCCATGGAATTCATCTCCAACCCGTCTTTGTTTATCCTGGATGAGCCGGACTCCGGCCTGGACGGTGTGATGGCGCGTGAGCTGTTTGAGCAGCTGCGGTTGATTGCCGACCAGGGCAAGATCATCATCGTGATTACGCATACGCCGGATCGGGTGATTGACCTGTTTGACGATGTGATCGTGCTCGCCAAGGATGCCAAACGCACCGGGCGGCTGGCATATTTCGGCCCCATTGACGAGGCCCGTGCGTTTTTTGGCAAGGAGAGCATGGAGGAGATCGTCAAGTCGGTCAACCGGCAGGAGGAGGGCGGCGAAGGCCGTGCCGATGAGTTCATTTTGAAGTATGCGGAGGTGCAGCATGGCTGAAGTACGCGTCAACAAACCGATCAGCAGAAGAATCCGCCACAGGGGCCGTGCCAGTCAGATTCCCATCTATGTGGGAAAACAGCTGCGCTTTTTCATCTACCAGAGCGACTGGAAGGTGCTGCCCATGGCGGCGATTATCGCCGCGCTGGTGAGCATGGTAATCCGCAAGGATTTTTTCCTGACGATGGAGGGAAACCTCAAGGGCGCGTTTGCGCTGACATGCGTGGCGATCTGGAACGGCTGCTTCAATTCCATTCAGTCCGTTTGCCGTGAGCGGCCCATCATCAAGCGGGAGCACCGGTCGGGCATGCACATCTCTTCCTATGTGGCGTCCCATATGATCTATCAGTTTGCCCTGTGCCTGGCGCAGACAGGCCTCTCGGTATATGTGATGGAGATGATGGGGGTTGCGTTTCCCGTACCGGGCTTCATGACCCGGTGGATGATTCTGGATGTGGGGATTTCCATACTGCTGATCTCCTATGCATCGGACATGATGAGCCTGTTTATCTCCAGCGTGGCGCATACAACCACCGGCGCTATGACCGTGATGCCCTTCGTGCTGATCTTTCAGCTGGTATTCTCGGGCGGACTGTTGCCCCTTCCGGACTGGACCCGTCCGCTGGCGGATTATACCATTTCCAATTACGGCATCAAAGTAATCGCGGCCCAGTCAGGATACAACGAAGCGCCCATGGTAACTGCCTGGAACACCCTCTCCAAGATGCGGGACAACGAAGTGGGAGGCACCGTCACCCTGGGGCAGATTCTGGATCTGCTGGGGGATGAGGACAATACGTTCCTTGCCAGCCGTCAGGACATGGAGGTCATCAGGCCCTTCACCGTGGGCGAGGCGGCTGAAATCCTCGGCGCGGCGGATGAAATTCTGCATGTAAGCGACAAGGAAATCGTCCAGACCCTCTCCCTGCGGGAGCTGCTTACGGCCATGCTGCAAATGGAGGGCCTGCAGCAGCTCTGGAGCCAGACGCTTTTGCCGGCCTCCGAGAGCACTGCCGCCATCACAGCGGGAGACATGCTTAAAAGCCTGCTGAAGGATGAAAATGCGCAGGAGGTTCTGGATCAGGAGGTCACCTACACCTTTACGCTGGGAGAGGCGCTGGATGCGTTGGGAGTCAGGGAAACCCTGATGGAAAGGAAGGACGAGGAGATCAACCAGCCCGTTACGCTGGGCGAAATTACCGAATTTTTGGTTGAAAACGAGGCCCTCCAGGCGCGCAGAGACCGGGAGTTTACCTTCAAGGCGACCATTGGTGAATTACTTGACTTCTTTGGTGAGGAAAAGGTCAAGACGGTGATCGAGGAAAAGACGGCCGATGCCAGCTACAATCCCGACTATGAGAGAACGCTGGACAACGTGATGGGAAACTGGATGATGCTGGTCCTGTTCGCGCTGGCCTTCGCCTTGCTGTCGACCCTTTCGCTGGAGATGATCGATCGCGACAAGCGATAGGCGCAGCGCCGCTTCGATGCGCGCCCTTCCTTTCGGGAAGCCGGGGATTTCTCAGACGGAAAAGCGGGACGGTCCAGAGGCCGTCCCGCTTTTCCGTCTGTTTGATTTTGCAAGGCTGCGATGCGCCGCGTTTTCGAGGGGAAAACAGGCGAAGAACGCTTATCCTTTCGTCGCCGCGCCCGTCTTGACCGCTGCTGCGGGAATTTCGCCCGCGCGGCTCAGGGCCAGCTTGGTCACCACCGGGCCGACGAGCTCATAAATCAGCGTGCCCGCGAGCACCACGGCCTGGATGCGGCTGCCGTAGGCGGGAAGGCGCGTAAGCGCCAGCTGCGCCATGCCGATGGCTACACCCGCCTGGGGAATCAGCGTGAAGCCCAGGTATTTTTGCACATTGGGATGAGCGTTCACCAGGCGGGAACCCAGGAACGAGCCCAGCCACTTGCCCAGGACGCGCACCACCACATAGCAGGCGCCCACCAGTCCCACCGTGGGCAGGACGGACAAATCCAGCTCTGCGCCGGAAATGACAAAGAACAAAAGGAACAGCGGAGGCGTGAAACGGTCTGTCTGCTCGATGATGACGCTGGCGGCGGGGCAGAGGTTGGTCATCACCGCGCCGATCATCATAATGCACAAAAGGTTGCTCAGACCCCACAGATCGCACAACGCCAGCGCCAGAAACACAAAGGCGATGGTCAGCGCCAGCTTGTTTCCGCGCGACCGGAAGAAACGCGCCAGCAGACTCAGCAGCAGGCCCAACGCCGCGCCCAGCACGACCGAGCCCACGATCTCCAGAAGGGGAGAGACGAGCATGCCCTGCACCGTCATAGCCGCGCCGCTTTGCAGCGTCTGGGCGATGTTCATGGAGATGGCGAAAGCGATCAGACCCAGCGCATCATCCATGGCGACCACAGGCAACAGCATTTCGCTCACCGGGCCGCGTGCCTTGTACTGACGGATGACCATCAGCGTAGCCGCAGGCGCGGTGGCGGCGGCAATGGCACCCAGCGCCACGCACATGGGCAGATCAAAGCCCGGTATGCCCGCCAGAGAGCAGCCAATCAGCACTACGTCCACCAGAACGACCGCGCCCAGACCCTCAAAGACCGTGATGGTCAGAGGCTTGGCGCCGATGCGCTTGAGATAACTCATCTTGAATTCGGCACCGATGGAATAGGCGATGAAGCCCAACGCGGCTTCCGTAATGACGGAGAAGCCGTCCAGCATATCCCGGGGAAGTATGCCCAGCACCGAAGGGCCAATGATCAGGCCGCCCACCAGAAAGGCCGTCACGTTTGGCAGCCGCACCAGCCGCGCCAGGCGGCTCACCGCCAGCCCGGCAGCGATGGCAATGGACAGCGCCAGCAGCGTGTTCATGGCTTCATCCCCTCCACAAACAGCGCCGGAACGGCAAACAGAATGCCTGTATCGGGCTGGTCCAGGCCGCCGGTCACCCGGTTGATTACCTCGCGCGCCACCGCCACCTGCGCGTCATCAAGCACCATGACCAGGGTTTTGCTGCTTTTGCGCTCCGGATCGAACAGCTGCCGCAGCGCGGCAAACATGGGAAGATCATCGCCACTCTGGTCGATTACGCGCATCATGCCAGTGCTGTCCACGACGGTACCGCCGTGAATGCCGCTTTTCAGCAGCGCCTCCAGCAGTTCCTCCAGGCACTCCGTGCGGTTGAGAACCAATGTCAAAACCTGCATGCAATCACCTACATTCTCTCAGAATAGGCCCCTCCCAGAGCCATCCAACAGGATAGACCTGTTTTCGGCAAAAAGCAAGGGCGACGGCGAAAAAATTCGCCGCCGCCCAAGAACGTTTTCAGAAAAGCCGCGCTATTCGGGCGCCCGCTGTCCACCGGGGCCCGCAAGGCCTCACAGCAGCGGCAGCAGGTGCTCGGCGCTCAGGCGGGCATCCTCCAGAGCGGGGCGCTCGGGGCTTTCGTCCTGCTCCACCACCAGCCAGCGCGTGCCGGCTTCGCGCGCAGCCTCCACCAGTGCGGGAATGTCCTGACAGCCGCCTCCCAAAGGCTTGAACAGGAAAGGCTGCCCGCCGTCCTCGCGCGCGGGCGCGTCCTGGCCCAGAAGCGCGTAGGGCGCAGGCCCGCCGGGATCGCCCACGTAGTCCTTGAGATGCACCACGGGGCAGCGCTCCGCGTAGCGGCGGAGATAGTCGGCCGGGTCGGCTCCTGCATAGCGAATCCAACAGGTGTCCAGCTCGCATTTGAGCACGGACGCAGGCACCGCCGCGTAGAGGAAGTCCAGGGCCGTCATGCCGCTGATCTGAGCAAATTCAAAGTCGTGGTTGTGATAGAGCAACACGATGCCGCGTTTTTTGCACTGCCGGCCGAAGGTATACAGCGTTTCCAGCACGCGGGCAAAGCCGGGCTGACCCGGGCGGTCCTCCTCGGCCAGATAGGGCACGGCAATGCAGCCGCACTCCAGCTCCTCGTGGTAATCCAGGACGGACTGCGTGTCGTCCCGGATCTGCTGCAGAGGCACGTGGCTGCTCACGGCCTTGAGACCGGTATGCTTGAGCAGCTTGCGCACCTCCTTGGCGCTTCGTTCAAAGAATCCCGCAAATTCCACGCCCTCGTAGCCCATGCGGGAAAGCTGGTCCAATACGCCCTCCAGGTCGTTGCTGGCATCCTCGCGCGCGGAGTACAGCTGATAGGCGGGGGAGAGATGCTTGCTCATGGGAATGCTCCTTTGTTGTTTTTTTGCCGCTTGCCAGGCGGCCGAAGCGCAAAGCTGCGCTATGACATTCATTCCCTCTGCGAGCCGCCTTTTCCTGCCTGTGGCTGCGTTTCGTCAAAGATTTTACAGTCCAGGACAGCTGCTGGCCACAAAGCAAGAAGGAAGAGAAGTCCCTTGCAAAGTGAAAGAGAAAACCGCGGCGGATCTTCGTCCTGCCGCGGTTTCGCATCTCCGGTGGTTCAGATGTCGATAAACTCCCGAAACTCCCGCATGATGCCGATGCCATCCGGGTAGTGCGCCGCAAACTGGGGCACGGCGTGGCTGGGAAAGCTGTTGCCCTCGATAAACACGGGGCCCTTCTCGGTGACGGCCACATCCCAAGCCACAAAGCGCATCTGCGGCACCTTCTGTGCGGCTTTGAGGCACATGGCCTTGGCTTCCTCAAAAAAAGGCACCTCAAAGCCCACGATGGGCGTATGCGTCATGGGGTGCTCGGTATAGGTGTTGCCCTGCTTGTCCGCGCCTACGGTGAGCAGCTTGCCGCTTTCCAAGTCCACGCGCGCGGCCATGCCGCCCTGATCGACGTTGTCCATCACCTTGCCGTTGCCGATGCGCAGAAAGGCATATACGATCCCCTGCTTTTTATCGCCCAGGAGCGTGGCGATGCGGATGGTGTTGACCGACGTGGGGCACAGGGCCATCAGCCTGGGATGCTGGATGACCCGCTCCTCGATGATGCCAATTTGGCCATCGAGCAGCTCCTTGAGAAAATCGTCCTCCCGGCCCTGCCAGTCATCCTGCGTATAGCGGGCAATGCCCACCCCGCTGCTCCCTTCCAGTGGCTTGGCGATGATGTCGGGGTGAGCGGCCAGAAACGCCTTGAAGGCCTCCGGGTCCGTGTCCGGACTCAGCTTCATCCAGCCGCGCCCCACTTCTTCCTTAAACAGCTCATTGAAGGTGGCCTTGTCATCAAACAGGTACCAATACGCCTTGTCGTTCATCCGCCTCACGATCTGGTTGCTCAGGCCGCGCGTGATCTGGGTTTTGCGCTGCGCGTCGTTAAGACGGTACATCTGGGCGATTTTATAGTCCACATATCCGGCGTTGTACTTCAGGGCGCAGCGCAGCATGTCGGCCAAGAGCCATAGACGGCTTTTGCCGCTGGGCTTGCGCAGCATGCCCGCCGTCTTCCACATGGCCTTCCAGTCCATGCGCACCAGGCGTTTCAGAAAGAAGGAAAACTTCGACATACCCCCGGCCTCCCTGCCTTATACGTTGAAGCGGAACAGCACCACGTCGCCGTCGCGCATGACGTAGTCCTTGCCTTCGCTGCGCACCAGACCCTTCTCACGGCAGGCGGCCATGCCGCCCTGGGCCTTCAGATCATCGAAGGCCACCACCTCGGCCCGGATGAAGCCGCGTTCAAAGTCCGTGTGAATCTTGCCCGCAGCCTGTGGCGCCTTGGTACCCCGCTTGATGGTCCATGCCCGGCACTCGTCCGCACCGGCCGTGAGGAAGGAGATCAGGCCCAAAAGCGTGTAGCACGCGGCAATGAGCCGGTCCAAACCGCTCTGTCCCAGGCCCAGCTCGGTCAGGAAGGCGTCTTTTTCCTCCGGCTCCATCTGAGCGATTTCTTCCTCTATTTGCGCGCTGATGGTAAAGACCTGCGATCCCTCAGCCTGTGCAATCTCCCGAACAGCCTTGACGTGGGCCGAATCTGGCTGACCGATTTCGCTGTCCGCGATGTTGGCGGCGTAGATGACCGGTTTGTCGGTGAGCAGGAACCAGCCGGATACGATCTCGCGCTCCTCATCGGTCATGGCAAAGGTGCGCGCGGGCTTGCCGGCTTCCAGATGAGCCTTCAGCCGCTCGCCTACATCTGCTTCCAATGCCCTCAGCTTGTCCCCGTTCTTCAGCAGATGGCGCGCCTTCTCCGTGCGCCGTTCCACGGTCTCCAGGTCCGCCAGAATCAGCTCCAGATCGATGACCTCAATATCGCGCCTGGGATCAATGCTGCCATCGACGTGGATGATGTTTTCGTCCTCAAAGCAGCGCACCACGTGAACGATGGCATCCACTTCGCGAATATGAGAAAGGAATTTGTTGCCCAGCCCCTCGCCGCGGCTGGCACCCTTCACCAGGCCTGCAATGTCCACAAATTCCACCGTCGCCGGCGTGACCTTCTTGGGCTGATACATCCTCGCCAGTTCGTCAAGCCGCTTGTCCGGCACGGGTACCACGCCGGTGTTGGGCTCGATGGTGCAGAAAGGATAGTTGGCCGCCTGCGCACCCGCGCGTGTAATGGCGTTGAACAGCGTGCTCTTGCCTACGTTTGGGAGTCCCACAATGCCCAGCTTCATCTCGTCCACTTCCTCAGTATATGCGTTTTTCAACAGGTAGTATAGCCTGATTTGGGCAAAAAAGCAATTTGTGCTGCAGGAAAAGTGCAAACGCCCTAAAGGAAACTAGCACCGGACAACAAAACCGCCTGCGTTTTATGGGAAACCCAAAAGCACAGGCGGTACAAAGACAGACCGAGAATTCCGCATGAGGACTAGCACCACTAAACAATTACCTTAAAATGCTCGGCGTTGATCACCTGCTTGCCAACAAAGATCGGCGTTTCGCTGGGGTTATACACGATGCTTTGAATCAGCAGCAGCGCGCTTTCCGGCGCAACCTGCAAAAGCTGACTTTCTTTGGAGCTGGCATTGCAAATTTCAATGCTACGGCGCGCCGTCATCAACGGCGTTTTTTTCTGGTAAAGCAAATCAAACAGGGATCTATTGTTGAGGTCTTCATCCAATAGAAAGCTATAGGCCATGGGAAACCAGTTGGTTTCTACGGCCATGGGTGCACTATCCACAAAACGCAGTCGGGAAATAAAAATTACGTGATTCTCCTGACATTCCAACGCTTCCTTTACAAACAGTGGGGCGGGGATGACACATTGCTCTAACGTTTTGCTACCCGGCTTGGTGCCGTTAAGCCGGCAGCTTTCCGAAAAACTGACTACTTGCCTCAAATCGCGGTTCTGCTTGGGAAAAACAACAAAGGTACCTTTTCCCTGCTTGCGCTTCAAAAGCCCTTGTTCCACAAGGTTGAGCACTGCTTTTTTCACCGTGATAGTGCTCACCCCGAATTGAGCGGCCAGCTCTGCCTCAGATGGCAGGCGCATTGAAGGCTGGTATTCGCCAGTTTGAATTTTACGGCGCAGCATTTCCTCAACCTGCTGATACAGCGGCACAAAATTCTGGTTGTCTAGCACAATCACACCTCTTTCGTTAGAAGGAAAACACAATATATTATATGATTATAATAACATCATAATAGATGATTGTCAAATTAATAGCAATAAAATAGCGTATAAAAGTTGTTTGAGCCTATTGCAATTATAATTATAATATTATATAATATTATATAAAGATGCGGTTAGGATGATATACCGCAGATAATTTCATAGGGAGGCATATTAAATGTTGCATTGGAAGAAGATCGTTCCCATCGTACTGACGTTTTGCCTGGTGTTATCGCTGACTACAACGGCAAATGCACGTACGGCGCTTACCTTTGGCACGATGGACGCGGGCACGTCCACCTATGCAGCTGGTGCGGCGCTGGCAGCGGTATGGAACAATCACCTGCCGGAGTATACTGTAACGCAGCAACCTATGCAGGTCACGGGACCGGCGTTCCGGCTTTTGAAGGTAGATGAGCTGGATTTGGCAATCACCACTGTATGGGCCATTCACGGTGCCTATACGGGTGAAGATCCTTTCTGGGATACGTGGAATCTTGAAGGCGTTGCGCCCGTTCCGATTCAGCAGATTTGCACCGGCAATGACATGCGTTACGGCTTTTTTACCACAGATCCTACTATCAAAACCATCAAGGACCTGGAGGGCAAGAAAGTCTATATCACCCAGCCCGGTGCCGAAAGCGATATTCAGGTAAAGGCGTTGCTGGAAGCGGGCGGCGCCGATTACAGCAAGATTACGGATGTGAGTTTCAGCTCCATTGCAGAGGTGCAACAGGGCCTCAAGGAAGGCCGCGCTGTGGCTGTGTATTGGACGGCCAGTACCTGGATTCAGGATGTTGCCACCAACAAACCTATGTATACGGTGGAAATCAGCAATGAGGAAGTAGCCAAGCTCAACGAATTGCTGCCCGGGTGGGGGTTTGTGCCCGAGAAGATGGAAGAAGGAGAGTTTGGCCTCACCACCGGCGGAGATACGCTGGCTGTTCCTTTCGGCCTGTATGTGCGGGAAGGCCTGGATGAGGAAATCGTCTACAACCTGACCAAAACGATGTATGAGAATCATGATGAAGTGGTGCAGCTCAACCCGCAGTACCTGACGGACTGGAGCCTGGATCGTGCTCTGATTTCCATTGGCGCTCCCATCCATCCTGGCGCCATCCGGTACTATCGGGAGGCCGGCGTGTGGACTGATGAGATCAACGCACAGAACGAAGCGCTGCTGGCTACCCAAAGAAGAGAGTAGCATCCCTCTTTTGTGGAGGATGCGCAGGCATCCTCCGCAGTGATCTATGGTACCTTTGATGACCCTTAGGAGGTGGGCGGCTTTGCGTGAGCTGAAGGGGAAATGCAAAACCTTTATTGAGCTGTATTCCTTTTTCGTCATTCTGTATCATTTCATCTATGCATCCGGATTGCTTTCATGGCTGGGTATCACCATTGGCGGAATCCATCCGGCCATCAGTGTGGGCTTGATTCTATCCATTTTGTATCTGCTGTTTCCCTACAGCAAAAAGACACAGCAAACGGGTATTCCCTGGTATGATTGGATTTTGGCGATACTATGCCTGATTCCTACCGGCTATTATGCGCTTAATTATGAAATGCTGCTTTACAGTGCCCTTACCCCCACCGATTTTGAGGTCGTGCTGGGCGTTGTGATGATCATTTTGTGCATCGAGGGCGTCAGGCGTGCTATTGGCCTGCCGCTGGTTATCTGCGGGCTGATTTTCGTGATTTACCCGTTGGTTGCAAACAGCCTGCCCGGTATCTTGTTCGCAGCTCCGGTCAAGTTTCGAAGGCTGATCGGTTATATCTATCTTGGTTCACAGGGCTTTTTTTCAGCCGGTGCACAGGTGTTTTCCACCACCATCATCACTTTCGTCATCTTTGGTCAGCTTATTGCTATTTCCGGCGGAGGAGTTTTTTTTCTCAATCTGTCACTGTCGGCTATGGGCGGACGCAATGGGGGACCAGCTAAGGCTGCAACCATTGGCAGTGGATTGTTTGGCATGATTTCCGGCGTGGCGGTGGCTAATGTTGTCACCACTGGCAGCATTACTATTCCCATGATGAAGCGCAAGGGCTACTCGCCTGAATTTGCGGGTGCTGTTGAAACGGTTGCATCCACTGGCGGCGCACTGATGCCTCCGGTGATGGGCGCACTTGCTTTCATCATGGCCGATTATATGGGCGTGCCGTACTGGCAGATTGCTTCTGCCGCAATTATTCCAGCCGTGCTGTATTATGTAGCGGTATACTTGCAGGTGTCCTTCTATTCATCGCGGCATCGCCTGGGCGGTCTGAGCACCGAGGAAATACCCGCGATTAAAAAGGTGCTTGCTGAAGGTGCCTCCCGATAAGAAAACATCGTGGGGCAAGAGAGAACGGTATAGCTTCGGCTATGCCGTTCAGCCTGTCAAAGAAGCCACATTGCATCGTAGCGAAGTGGCTTCTTGTAGTAGGTGAAGATAGAAAAGCAGAAAAGGTCGCCACTTGTGGAGGGCGAGTTTCTTGAGATTCATCGCAGCAAACTTGAGCTTGACCCATGCGGTGACCGCGGCCAGCCCTCGATAAGGAGTATAACGCATTGCGTGTTTCTCTTT